>WLWD01000541.1_pt1 | contig 275650 bp, 188 predicted proteins | sample 6712731 | NCBI WGS metagenome assembly WLWD01 (sample SAMN12718690, study PRJNA576275) | sponge metagenome | isolation source: marine sponge | host: Mycale hentscheli | place: New Zealand: South Island, Marlborough, Capsize Point | collected 2014-11-01
CGAGCGAGACACTTACAAGGGTAACACAATTGAAAATTGGGGATGTTTGTTTGGACTTACGTATGTCATTTTGTACGTTGACCCCCCTCCGCATGTTTGTGTTCGCTCCGCGTTCGACTCCGTCCCAAACTTCAATAAACAGAATCCTCCGGTTAAGCGACCATTACCCGTATCACCTTAGAAATTGAATTGTGTACCGCTTTGAATTCGTTTGCTTGTGCAGTTAAAACTCTAAAACTTATGGGAGTTCCATTTATATTCAAGTTAGTCGCTATTTGTCACAGTTATAAGCCCTACTCACAGCATTTACTGGAAAATTCATTGTCCACTAGACGAACCACGAAGGTAAGTTTTGCGTAGGTATGTTCAGTTGTGTGAAAGTATTGTGCGTTACAACTACTATTAAGAATATCACAAAGAAATTTTAAATAACGTGACTTGATTTTGTTGCTTCTTTTTCAATTCAAACAGTTGAGGGGAGTGGTTACTATGGCATTGGACCCCCTTTACCGTATATGCGTAATTTAACAACTCGACTTTAATTTAGTAGTTTGAATAACAAAAGTGTAGTTTAAGGCTCGCTCGCCATTTGTGCTCAAGCACACCATTAGTATGTACATATGTATATATGTAGGTATGAATTGTACGTATGCCCTTTAAACGCGCGAGCGGGCAACTTTTTTCTTAAAAAAACACGGCTTTTTATGCTTGACCCCAGTTTATTCTGAAACTACAGCATTAAGAAAGCCTTACTTTATACTTCAGCTCCAAAGTGTGAGAAAATTCCTGCGAAAACGCTTGCTTTTCAAGAAACAAAAGTTGATTCGACCGGTTACTATGTCATTGAAGACCCTTTACCATATTTCAATTCAAAACTTCGCCTCTTTTTCGGCTAAGTGCGGCTTGTTAGTTGTCAAGAGCCACCTGTAGTCAGTACTAAGAGAGCTACCACTACTTCTGAAAAGCGTATGTAAGCACATAAAGTATTAATTCAGCGAACGAGTGAAGGGAGCGAAGCTGACTATCAGTCGTGTTCAATCGAGATTTCACATATATGTATGTAGACGCACGTCAAAAATTTTCGCCAGCGCTTCTAATTATTAAGTTAGGTAAAGCGTTCACAGTTCCCGTATTTTTCAATTAACTAACGCAGAGAATCCTGCTGCACTGCCTTACGCAACTTTGTTTCAACCAAAAAGTTTATAGCTACTCTCTTCTTGAAACAATTGTGAAGTCTTTGTCAAGCTGGCTTCTTTGCCACTGCTTTCGAAGTTTATTCAGGTAATTCTGTTATTGTTTACAATGCATGGGTCCACTTCCTGAGTCCACTTCCTTAGTCTGGGATCAGAGACTTTAGATTCTCTGATGCTAACTGAGAATGGAAAGGGTTACACTGTGCTGTTTGGTACTACAAAAGTTACCACTGCTCAAGAAAATGAGGTAAGAAAGTAATTTTGTATTAATTTTGTGTGCTAAAATTGATTGTCTTTTGTTTTTGTTGGTGAGAGCTTGTTGTCAAGAATTCAAGGTAATTCAGATGGTCAAAGTAACTTCAATTTGATACTACAGAAGTTATCAACTCAAGAATGAGGTAAGTAGTAATTCCATATTTGTTGGTTAAAATTACAAATGTGACCGGTTTTGGAACAATCGGCCTAAACGCGGCATCTAAAGTTTTCTAATTTATTCTACCAGTAGGCTGCACGGGGCCTTGGGATGCGGTCCTCCAAATTTGGAAGCTGTAGCACAAGCCGTCTTCGCTTTACGCACTACAACACTTCAGCATTATTGCCAAACTTATTATTGCTTATTTCAAAAAAACGCGGGGTAAAGGCATTGCTATGGTCAGGGGGCGTGCCTTGCGTCCGTATACTATTACTGCGTGTCTCCGGGACACTATGGAATAAACTGGTTACAGGCAGATTGAAAGAAGTCTAAAAGGCTTACTGCAGGGGCTCCTTAAGAAACTATGATCGCGGGAATTGCGTGAGTACGTGAATTACGTAGAATAGTAAGTGAATTAGTTAGCTACAGTTTTTTTCCCCGGCTGTGAGTGAAAAGCCCGCCAATAATTTCTTAGCAACTCTCCGTACACGAGTCCAACCGGCTAGTGTTTTCTAGCCTCCTAGTGTGAGTACTAGAGCACGCCAGAGCTTACAACTGCGTCATAAGCTAGAGCTAACTGGTGTCTATCCATTTCTGCCATAAAAAATTTTTCGAAAAAAATCGACCCATAAGGCTTTACCCGGGGATACTGAAAAAAATTGTTTGCAGTCAAGGCACCTCTAAAATTAAATATAAAGCCTAATAATTATAGTTATTTATATAAATTGTAGGAGCACATAGCTCTACCTGATGTATTGGCTATAGAGAGAGTCTTCAAGCACCAAGACATCTGATAAGACCACACTTGGCAGCTCTCTCCATTAGGTTCCCCCATGAGCAGACTAAGCTGTGGATACAGCAGAAGAGGATTTTCATGAGAGCAGCATCGCTGATCAAAGCCATTGGAAAGCCTACACTTACCTCTACCCAGGCTAAGAAGCTGGATTCTCTGGGCTTCACATTCGACTCTCTGTCACTACTTCCCAGCAGTGTGGAGGAACAGAAGCGTTTCAAGTGGCTTTGAAGGAGCGAGGAGTGAGGAGCAAGCCCCTTAGAGAGAAGCTGACAAAGGCCATTCACAAGTCCCGCTAAAGTAGCCTCCCCTGTTGCTCCGCTGCGTCCGGGCTGGCTCCTTAAAACGCGCGCGCGAGGAATTTATTTCTCCAAAAAACACGGCTTTTTGGGCTTGACCTCAGTTTATTCTGAAACTACAGCATTAAGCAAGCCTTACTTTATACTTAAGCTCCAAAGTATGAGAAAATTCTTGCGAAAATGCTTGCTTTTCACAAAAAGTGTATAATTTTTGTCACGTTTCTGATGTGGATGATTTCGTGTGTTTGTGTGCCCTTTCGTGTTGGCGCACGTGCGTTGCCTTGAATAATAAATAGACGAGCCACGCACGCGCTAAGTCAGTCCAGTTTGATTTTCAAGAAAATAGAATTAAGACTCTGTCCTCTTGGATCAGCGATTTGCGTACACGAGCTCGGATAACTTGAGGCGCAAGAGCAGCCATCTGGATTCTGGTGGCAGCGTACCTCCGCGATCTGGCTGACGACCGAGGAAGCTTAACCGCCACCTCAGCCGACGACCTATTCCCCCACAGAGCTCCATTTCTATTCGAGTTAGTGGCGATGGTAAGTTAATACACGATTTGTCACATTTATAAGCCCTACTCAACAGCATTTACTTGACAATTCACTTGATTTTGTTGCTTCTTTTTTAATTGAAACAGTTGAGGGGAGCGGTTACTATGGCACTGGACCACTTTACCGTATATGCATAATTTAACAACTCAACTTTATTTTAGTAGTTTGAATAACAATAGTGTAGTTTAAGGCTCGCTCGCCATTTGTGCTCAAGCACACCAATAGTATTTTGTATTTTTTAGATCTGGTTAGGTTCCTATACATGCTCTAAAAATTTATCATAGTGTTTGAATTTTTTTGTATCATCATTGGTATAATAGTTTATCTACCTGGTAAAAAACAAACAGAGAAGAATTTACTAATATTTTGATTCAATGTTCGAACAAAATTTATAGCTGTGCTTTCTTTATAGATAGCAAAAAAAAAAAGATTAAATTATTTAGTTAGTCAACTAAAACCTACTTTTGATTAAATAACAAGGAATTGGAATCACCTATAAAGTAACTGAACAAGTTGGGCAAAACTATGTTGTGTTATTCAAAGTTCATAAAAAATAAATTAATAGTTATAAACATCCATTTTAATGGTGTATGAAGAGTGATATCACCTGTAAGCCCTACAAACAATAATATAAATGAACTATTATTAGTATATATAATATGTTTATATTATATATAAATTTATTATATTATATATATAAATATATACTTAGTGGGATAATTAGTGGTACATTCCACTATAAATTTCATAGTTTGAAATAGCTAGAATCAAATGTCAAAATTTTAGTAACTACAAAATTTTAATAATTGTAAATCTTTTCTAGAATCACTTTAATGCAATAGAGCATAGCAAGCAAAATATAAAAATATTTTAATGATATTCATTGAATTATTAATTTATAAGGTAAAAGTATGCTTACTTCTACAATTGTTTGCGTTTTTATTGGTTTTGCAAATTGCTTCCATTGCAGACTCTGTCAAAAAGTAATTAAAAATTATCATGAACTCATTTATATTATTATAGACATACAAAGCAATGAAAAAGGAGATGGTGATTATGAATATTACATGATGATAGAACAGTTCTTTTTAAATTGGCATAATTAGCATTCAAAGTCATGTTAAATGATTTTTAATAAATTTATCCTATGAATATCTTTAGGCAATCGGAGAGAGCTTATTATTTTACAACACTGTAATACATTTTTTTATAATATCTTTATTATGCAAAAGAAATAAAAAAAACTATTTGATCTATCACAATTTTATGTTAGAGATAAATAATTATTTGAATGATTGTATATTGCATGATTGTCAAAATCAATCAATTTATTGTTGCTTGTTCATACTTTCACTTACTAAATACTTTTAAATTAGCATTATCGGAGCTAGTTTCCCCATTAATTCTTTGAACAAGACAAGTATATTTTCCAGAATTATAATATTGGAGATTTTTTAGCCTTAGTTCACTATTATCCTCACTTAGTACAGCATTGATAGGAATTGGATCATCATTGAAAGCCCAGTCAATATAATAGGTTCCCTTCTCCAGTTGAACATCACAACGAAAGTTAGCATTTTTTCCTACAGCTCGCAACTGTCTTGCAGGCACGACATTAATACTAAAACTATTCTGGGCTACAAAATACACAGTGGTATGTATATTTCACTTTATTTGAATATAAAAAAAGTGATTCAGTTATTCTCGGCCGTCTTATAATAATTGCAATTTTTTTCTCGTTCTAACCCATTAAGTATTTAAAATGAAATGTATTTGGTATAACTTTAACAGATGTGTATAGATGTGTTTGCCACAATAATGAAAAACATTTATTTGTCATAATAGTAGCTATGAAAAATTTCTTAATAGTATTGCCTCAATATTTTAATGAAATTAAGATGTTAACGTTTTTTTCCCATTAATAATGTAAGACTACATCACAATTAATTTCCTTTATTCATGCAACATAACATTATTAAAAGAATACTTAAGACTTACAATTTTGAGGTGGATGGCTTGGAGGATCTACAAACATTACATAAATTGAATTAACAACCTGCAGAAAAAAAAACATAGTATTTGTATATATGTATAAGTATTATAATACTGAGGTTAAAGACTGCACAGGGAAGCAACAAATATAGCTTTAACTAAAAAATGAATTTCACTAATAACTATTATGTATTATTAATTCTACAGAAAATGCATATTGTTGTATTTCATCCAATTGTTACACCTCAATTAAAATACAATTAACTACTATTATTATAGTAGTTAATTGTATTTTAATACTATGTTCATTATAACACAACTTCATTAACTTAGGGCAAGTAATAGTAACATTAAGGAAAAGATTGAAATAAAAAAAAACACTATTAATAATTAAGTATTAAACTACCTTCACTTCTGAAATCTGAATTTCTTTCTCTCCCTAGAATTAAACACGTTGATATTATTTTAATTAGTTTTGTAATTTAAGTTAAATGCCAAAAAACTGGCAAAGGGTGAAAAATGTCCATTTACAACCATAACAAAATATGTATTGTTAATTCTACATAAAATGCATATTGTTGTATTTCATCCAATTATTACACCTCAATTAAAATACAATTTACTACTATATTATAGTAGTTAATTGTATTTTAATACTATGTTCATTATAACAACTTCATTAACTTAGGGCAAGTAATAGTAACATTAAGGAAAAAGATTGAAATAAAAAAAAAACACTATTAATAATTAAGTATTAAACTACCTTCACTTCTGAAATCTGAATTTCTTTCTCTCCCTAGAATTAAACACATTGATATTCTTTTAATTAGTTTTGTAATTTAAGTTTAATGCCAAAAAACTGGCAAAGGGTGAAAATGTCCATTTACAACCATAACAAAATATGTAAAGTGTCTTGGTAATTAGAATTAACAAAAACTTACAAAGCTGTAGAGTTACCAGACTAGTTATCAACACATTATACACAAATTTACGATTTTGTTTTGGTGGTCAATGAACACTTTTCAGGCAGTGTGAGCCCAACACTAGGCCAAAACTGAAATTTCGTAAATGTCCTACACGTAACCTAACCTAAGTCCTATTGTGTAAGACATGTAGGAAGTTTCAATTTTGCCCAGTGCAAAAGTGATATTAATCGTCAGCTACCTCAAACATATCCTTTTAAGTATAACTGTAGCTACTTCTCTCAGGGACTAAAAAATAGTCATTAATTTTTGTAAATTTAAAATACGAGCATATATTGTGGTTTTTAGCTACATTTTTTAACAAGTGCTATAGAATTTTTTTGTTTTTTCATTTTATTTTCAAGTCAAACCGTTGAGGAAAATGGTTACTATGGTATTGAATACCCTATGCCATATGCAATTAAAAAATTCACACTTTTTTGTAGCTAGTGTATTTAGACAGGAACTACAGGTTATTTAAATAGTAAGAATTGATTACTACTACTAGGAAAAATTGAGGTACGAAAGTAAATTCATAATTTTTTCTCAAGAATACATGGTCAACTTTACATAGCTAATTCTAGCTACTCTTAAGAATAAATGAACTTAATGATACCTTTCTAAATTAGGTGAATATGACTTAAAACTTTAACTGCAGAAACAATTAAATAAACAAGCCATCTTATTATTTTTGTACGCAGTTTTTGTGGAGTAACAATTCAATTTTTATCAGATTCATTTAACTAATTGTATTTTGAATTACGATTTACTCGCCACTTGTGCTCTAGAATGTTATTACTAGTTATACAGTATAACATATACTGGAAAATACTTATTACTTTCAAATTTGCATTATTTGTAGAAAGCTGTCTAGAAATATACCTTATTATTATACAACTCACCATTTCGAGGTGGAATATCTGGTGGAACTAGATAATATATAATGAATGTATTAATGATTATGTATCCAAATTAAATTCACAAAATGTTGCAGTTAATAATGTTTGATAAAATAACAAAATATACTGTGATATGTCAGCGGAGAACTCCGTATAAAGTATCAAATTATATTCCTTAAATTTATACTCAAAATAACACTTTTAAAAATAGCATCTTTAGAAGCAGTCAAAGATCTATTGTGCAGTACCCTTCTATATATTGTTGCTAATGATGAGCACAGCACACTTCTTCCTTTTCATGTAACTATGAGTCATTTAACATACTATAAAGACATAGATGATTAAAACATTTTTTATTAACTTTAATAACAATCATTTATTCTCTTGTATATTAACCACCAGTTCATGATAGAACCCTAGAGGACCTGAAACAAACACCTTAGATGAGTAGAAGTGAAATACTTTTACCTTCATATAGCTAATATTATGGTGATAGGGCGGAAGAGAATGTGGAAAAAGAGAGACATAGTAAAACAAGTTTTGTAATATGATTCCATTGATAAAGCTAAAAAAAATTACAAATTAAATTTTCTTATGTATGTCACATATAATTTAAAATATGAAAGGTTATGAAGTATGAAACTCATGAACTAAGAATAAAGTAGTATAAAGACTATCATAAGTGATATAATTTTGTGTGGTGGGACTATCGGAGGGTGGTCAGCTAATACAAAATGTATTACTAGTTTGTTAATGGTCTCAAATTTGCTGTATTGCATAGTAGCTAACGATTAAGTTCACATAAAACAAATTTAGTTTGCTAAGGGATAAAAGTCTCAAATAAAGATGAATGTATACACTTACTATCTCTATGTGGGATTTCTGGAGGATGGTCTCCTATTATAAAGTAAATATCAATTGTTTCTCAGAATTACAGAAACATAATGCATGCATAGAAGCTAATAAGCTATACTTTTCATATTCAATGATGTGTCTGTAACAATAGTTGATCTGAATATCGTAACATTGTTAAATTAAATAAGTCATACTACTCTTTATTCAATTACTGCTATCACATATCCATTTAAGTAATACTTTATAATATAGTTTTCATTGGAGTTGCAAGTAGTACTTGACCAGTGAAAATTATATTATAAAGTATTACTTAATTACATTTACAGGTTGCTGACAGCTGTAGTTATTTCCAATTTTTTTGTTTAAAGTAATTCTTGCTCACGTAACACATTTTAATGATTAGTGCAAAATTTTGATCATAAATGTTTCACTGACTTATGATTGTCCAAATTATTATTTTCCTAAATATATGAAATGATTAATGAATAATGCATCACAGACACAACAATGACTAGATAATACATTACAAATTATTGTGAAAATTGGACCAGAACTCTTGTGGTCCTGCTTCATTTATTTAACTGGCTACTTTCACGGGATATAATGATTGCAAAATAAACTTAGGATATATCTAAGTAGTTGTAATTGTGATTACATAAAAGTCAAACAAGTAATATATTGGAAAATTCACCAGTTTTGGTTCATATAATTAAATAGTAAAGTGAGAGTATTCTTTGCAGTATTATTATGTATGCTTACACTCTATTACCATGTCATTTTGAATTTTTGGCTAAGGAATAAAAATCTCAAACTAAAAATAATGTAATGGCATAAATATTATACTTACTATCTCTATGTGGGATTTCTGGAGGATGGTCTTCTATTATAAAGTAAATACCAATTTTGCATGTTTATCAGAATTGCAGAAACATAATGCATGCATAGAAGCTAATAATTAAGCTATAATATTACCACATTTAATGATGTGTCTGTAACAATAGTTGGTCCTAATACTGTAAGATTGTAAAATTTATAATAAATCATACTATTCCTTATTCAATTACTGCCATCACATATGACATATCAATTTAAGTAATACTTTATCATTTACTTTTCACAGGTCAAGTACTACTTGCAACTCCAATCTCACTTCAACATACATTTAGTGGTTGCTGACAGCTGTACTTAACTCCAATTTTTTTGTTTAATTCTAAATAGGCATTGTCATAATTCTTGCTCAAGTAACACAATTTAATGATTAGTGCTAAACTATGATCACAAATGCTTGACTGATTTATGTTTGTTCAATATACATTTTCCTAAATATGAACTAATTAATGAATAATGAACAGACACAACTATACCTAATACACATACTTGATAAAACATTACAAATTCTTAACTAATACCCATAATTGTGAAACAATTTGGACCATTACCATTATGAACCTGCATAGAAGTCAGACAAATAATAAATCGGAAATTTCACCAGTTTTTTGGTTGTATAATCAAACAGTAAAGCGAGAGTAATATTCCTATAATAATATTAATGTGTGTGCTTGCACTCTTTTACCATGTAATTTAGAATTTTTAGAATTTTTAGCATATATTAATTATCTAATGAAAGGCACTGGAGTTTTGGCTAGAAATGTTATAACTAATAGTAAAAATAATTTTGTTACGTTCATTGTAGAAACTCTATTTGAAGTAGTTACAATAATTATATTTCATTAAAATAGTATTTAGATAACCACTTTTAATGAAAAATTGTATTTCAATGCTGTGGGGTGATATATGTTTTTAATAATAAAAAAATGTATACTTCAAAATGTTTAATTACGAAACATAACATTAATTATATAATATTTTCCATATTATGTTATGTTCTTATTTGATACGTAACAACATAATAATGTTAATACTTATCAGTATAATAAGAGGAAAACTAACTCACTGAATTCATTGGAATAAAATCCAATATCAGTAGAGAATTCTAAAGAATTCTCTACTTTATAATTACTACTATCAATTATGTTATGTGTTAAGATGTATATATTATTATAGCTGTGCATTATAATATAAAATTACATACTTTGTCAAGAAACCTACTTTACATGGCAATTAATATAGATGACAAATTAACAAAAATTATAATTATTATACACATTATGAAAATACATTCACTGCTTTTATACATACCATCAACAATTAATTGTGCACCACCAATTTTTAAGTTTCCTTCTTCATCTTTCCCTTCACATAAATATGTCCCCACCGAATTCTTATTTACATTGTTGAGAGTTAGTACACTCCCACTATGTGACACAAAGGCCTCTATTGGTAGTTTTTGGCCATTGAGACTCCAATGACTAACGTGCGGTATATGACATTGAAATGAAGGCTTATGTTGACTTTCATATTTGATGTAATTTGGAGTAATTAATTGTGGATCTGATTAATTAGATTAATGAAATTAATTTAGCACTATCAATATGAGTTATACATCAAAAGTGGTGATATATATACACATTATATATATGCTGCTTTACATTAATGTTGACTTAAACATTTCTACTAATGAGATGATTCACAATAGTATTAAGTGCGGAAAGGAGGTAGTAAACTATTGACCAATGATAGATATAAAAATATATTATTACACCTAGGCAGTGTCTGTGATATGGTGAGCACTATTAGGAAAATAACAGGCTTCTTGTAAGACACATTCAATCATATATCTTTGAGTCACCACACATTGTAAGGTTACGACTGCATTAATAATGAATGACATAATGTAATTGCCTGGATTCATGCTGTCATGATTGCACAAATCAAGTATGGCATGAGGTAAATGAAGTGTACGTAAATCACATATGTTAATACGATGTGATAAAACATTACTATTACACTACATGTTATACTTAGTATTAATTGAAGGATTAATTAGACAACATTATCATTCATTACCAAATGCTATAATTTCCACAGGTTGTATAAAATGTTTTGCATATTCATCCTCTCCATAACAATAGTAAACCCCTACTTTGCTTTTCTCACTGTTAAAAACAAATTTTCCTTCTGAGGATACTATTTTGTAATCTGAGCCATGAGAATGTTCTTTAAAAAACCACATTGCTTTGCCATGAGAATAACATTCAATTTCTTTGAAGTAACCTTTCTCAACTAATACAATATTGTTTTGATTTGTATGAGAGGTACTATAGTCTGTAATCGATTAGATGGAATACACAATATGTAATGATTATTCATGAAATGTTCTAAATTGTAAATTGGTTGATAAAAAATATCAACAACAATACTGAATTAAAATTAGAATTAATTTATTTTCTAATTGGTATATAATTTGTATATTATGGTGAATGTTCCTAGACTAGAATAATAGATCGTCCCTAGGGAACAATTGATACAAGTAATAAGTATATAAAGGTAATGATGCTGTACTATGATTAACCCTTATTAGTTAATTTATTTACTTTTGAACTGTATGTTGAAAATGCTTACACTTACGTCACATTTTAGCAAACATTATTATTACACTTTAACTGAGTAAGGATAGAGTGATTATTCACAGCTTTGGTTAGCATATTCACTTTACATGGGTGTCAAAAATGTTAAGTATCAATTAAAACAAACCGCCAACAAAAAGAAGGCTTCGATGTTTTATTTCCTCATTTCCAATACTGCCAATGCATTCATAAATGCCAGAGTCCCCTGCAGCTAAAGTTGTTATAGTTATCACTTCATTATATCCGTTGTAGGGTTCAGAAATCATGTAATCTAAGTTTTTTCCATTCTTCCTCCATTTTGGAGGGGTATCAGATGTACATTTTATACTTGCAGAATCTCCAGTATAGGCTAATTGTACTTGAGGATCAATGTATTTAGTTTTGTCCCCACGTACCTCTAAATTATATAACAAATATTTTGTAATAATTGAACTTTATCATGGGCATTACTCATAGTAGCTGACGGAATGGACTTTATTAGCAATATAGTTGTTGTCAAGTAGGAGTTGTTTATTAGATGTTGTGCATCATGGCCAGTAGGCATTGCTTCATGTTGAGTGATTTGTATATAAGTGTTACGCGCCTGCACAAACCCTTGTTTTTTTTTATTGTTCCTAACCTAAGGGTTGGGAGACAGTGTGCAGGGAAGATTTAGTTTAGTGAAAGAAGGAGAAGAACCTGGTGGCACAGAACTTACAAGCCACAGGTGCACCGAGATCAAGAGGCAGAGCCAAAGCCTGACAGTTGATCTCACACAATCAGCATCATTACATATTTTAATATAAATTTTACCTTCATGTGTGAAATCTGAACTTTGGTCTCTTTCTACGATATAACAGTGGCAGAGATACTGGGGGGGCAGGGGGGGCGATCGCCCCCCCACTCTTTCATTAGGGAGGGCACATCCCCCCAATTTTACACTACAAAGAGCAGAGGCCCTATTTTATATTAGGAGAGTGATAGCCAAGTTTGCTGAGTTTTTCTGGTCAGCTTCCTCTCAAGGACCAGTTTAAAAACCAGCAATTGAATCCGTTGAACCAGCAGTCCAATCTGTTGAAGAACCAGTACTTTTTGTGACAGTCTAGCTAAGGAACTAAATTTATAATTTTCAAGCACACTATAATTCGTATATTTTCAGCTGGTACTCCTGATTCATTGTCATTTTTATAAACTTTTTTGTTCTTTATTTTTGTCACGATCCAATTACTTTTATTAGGCTCATAAAATTTTTGCATCTTCAAAACGCACAGTTTTGATTTCCTAAGCAATTTCTTTATTATGCCCCAGTTATTTTCTGCCCCCCCACTTTTGAAGTGGTGTTTCTGCCACTGATAAGCATTAACATTATTGGTATAATAAAAACGATTTATAATGGTCTTACATTAGTTACAATGCAATAAGTATTTAAACTTTTTATTGTAACAAATGAGCAATAACACATACCTTATCTTTAACAAAATGATAAGGTGTAATAAAAAGTGAATTATTATCACATTAGATATATATTTAGCAAACAGTTGATTAACTACTTCATGACAAAAAGTGTTAGATTTTACATTTATATAATAACTACACACCATAAGTTCGTGGTGATATATTTGGAGGACCTGAAAAAAAAGCACAATTAAAAGAGTAGTAACGTCCTATAAATTTTACAAAATAATAATTACACATACCATACGATCGTGGTGATATTTTAGGAGGACCTGAAAAAAGCACATTAAATGGAGTAGTAGTAATGTAATATAAATTATGCTCACAATTATTTTTTCAGACTTCAAAATTAGTTCAATATCACACAAGTGTACATGTCTAGTATTGAACCAATAACAAAATGAATTAATTGACTACACATATTCAGCTATAAAGGAAACTATATAATTTATATAAGTCCCATTATTCCCATTTAAAAAAATTGCTAAAACTATAATATCAATATATCCGAGAGTTGGGTATTTTTAATCATCCTCTTCCACACTGATAATATAAAAAAACTTGGAGATAGCCTGCATGGAAGGTCTTAGAGCTATGCAGCTTGGAAAGTCTTTGCTCCACAGAAATAGTAATTAGCGAGTAATCAATTCAGTGTCTGTAGATAAGAACTAACTCAAGATTTGTTATTGTCATCTTCTTCCATATTACTCCACTAATTAGCTAAAACATTAATTAATCTTGTTTATATTATATTAATCATGATGTTTACTATTCTTATTAAACAATTCATTCCTAATTAAACAATTCACCCCTAAGAGATGAAAATGGTACTTACTGTAACGTTTTGGTGGGATTTTTGGAGGATCTGAAATAATCACAATGAGTAGTTGAGTATATGCAAATTATATACATGTACATAATGTACATATTGTATTTAAAGAAAATAAAAAGTGACAAATAAGGTAAAAAATTTTAATTCTGTAGAAAAGTAAGTTTCTATAACTATTAATTAAGTCTGAGTTTAGATATAGGGACCAAAACTACTTGCTGTTTACTGCACACAGCAATTTACTATAGTCTCACTTTTTTTTTTACTAGATCACGTTTTTTACTATTACATGTTATAAAAAATTGAAATATCTATTTACTGCACACAGCAATGTTAGAATGTATTAAGAATTTATTATTTGATAAGAGGACAAAAACTAAGTATAATATTATAGTGTTTGTTGTTATTTATTATAAAATTAAATATATAATATACACACTTTTGAATTAAGAAAAAGTATGACATTATTGGGATACAAATTTTATATATATTTTTTTAAATTAATGTGGTTATTGCTTTTGCAATTTGAATTACTGTGTAAACATTAAAAACCTATAATTGGAATTTATAAGAAGCATTGCTAGGGTTCAGCATGAGGCATTATATCCTAGTATAATGAGTGACATCAACATGTTTTAAAGTTTCTACTCCTCTTATGAAGCTTAGATTCATATCGTAGCAGTATACAAAATATACGGAATGTTGAAGTAGTATGAAGTGAATTCTCTTCTCATGACTCAAAAGCAAAAGCGTACGCACAAAAATACATTAGTACAAGACAAGGTTTTTCTATTCAAACTAATAGAGCATTGATATAGACAATGTTAGATAGGTTTAACTTCTAAGATTACCTGCTTTGTTAAAGTAATGGTGGCAAATGAGGTAATATCTTGCAAAAGATATACAGATACATATTTCTTTTATCAATTATTCCTACACTTTGGTTTAGTTTCATCAGTTAGTGACTTATTTTCCCACTTACTTTTCTTGACCAAAGTATTCAAAAATACACAAGAATGGTCAGAAAATGTGATTTTCAACTAGAATACAGTGATAGCAGCATCTATGCACAAAAACTGGTTGCAATGAGAGCCCACTCTGATTCCGAAAATTAAGGGCACGGGTCTGCCTGATCCGGAACTTTATCATGGACATTATTCATAGTAGCTGACGGAATGGACTTTATCAGCGTTATAGTTGTTGTCAAGTAGAAATCATTTCTTAGATGTTGTGCATCATGGCCAATAGGTATTGCTTCATGTTGGGTGATTTGTATAGAAGTGTTACGCGCCTGCATAACCCTTGTTTTATCTTAATTATTCCTAACTTAAGGGTTGGGAGACAGTGTGCAGGGAAGATTTAGTTTAGTGAAAGAAGGAGAAGAACCTGGTGGCACAGAACTTACAAGCCACAGGTGCACCGAAATCAAGAGCCAGAACCAAGGCCTGACAGTTGATCTCACACAATGAGTATCATTACATATTTTAATATAAATTTTACCTTCATGTGTGAAATCTGAACTTTGGTCTCTTTCTACGATAAGCATTAACATTATTAGTATAATAAAAACAATTGATAATGGTCTTACATTAGTTACAATGCAATAAGTATTTAAACTTTTTATTGTAACAAATGAGCAATAACACATACCTTATCTTTAACAAAATGATAAGGTGTAATAAAAACTGAATTATTATCACATTAGATATATATTTAGCAAACAGTTGATTAACTACTTCATGACAAAAAGTGTTAGATTTTACATATAATAACTACACACACCATAAGTTCGTGGTGATATACTTGGAGGACCTGAAAAAAAAGCACATTAAAAGAGTAGTAACGTCCTATAAATTTTACAAAATAATTTTTACACATACCATACGATCGTGGTGATATTTTAGGAGGACCTGAAAAAAAGCACATTAAATGGAGTAGTAGTAATGTAATATAAATTATACTCATAATTATTTTTCAGACTTCAAAATTAGTTCAATATCACACAAGTGTACATGTCTAGTATTGAACCAATAACAAAATGAATTAATTGACTATACATATTGAGCTATAAAGGAAACTATATAATTTATATAAGTCCCATTATTCCCATTTAAAAAAATTGCTAAACTATAATATCAATATATCAGAGAGTTGGGTAATTTTAATCATCCTTTTCCACACTGATTAAATAAAAAAAACTTGGAGATAGCCCGCAGCGTAGGTCTTAGAGCTATACAGCTTGGAAAGTCTTTGCTCCACAGAAATAGTGTATAAACACATAGCGAATGGTATAAAATGTTAAAAAAAAATAGTAGAATTAGCGAGTAATCAATTCAGTGTCTGTAGCTAAGAACTAACTCAAGATTTGTTACTGTCATTATCTTCCATATTACTCCACTCATTAGCTAAAACATATTTAATCTTGTTTATATATTGTTTAATCATGATGTTTACTATTCTAATTAAACAATTCATTCCTAATTAAACAATTCACCCCTAAGATGAAAATGGTACTTACTGTAACTTTTTGGTGGGATTTTTGGAGGATCTGAAATAATCACAGTGAGTAGTTGAGTATATGCAAATTATGTACATGTACATACTGTACATATTGTATTTAAAGAAATATAAAGTGGACAAATGAGGTAAAAAATTTTAATTCTGTAGAAAAGTAAGTTTCTATAACTATTAATTAAGTCTGAGTCTAGATATAGGGACCAAAACTACAGGCGGTTTACTGCACACAGCAATTTACTATATTCTCAAAATTTTTTACTAGTTCACGTTTTTTACTAGTACATGTTATAAAAAATTGAAATATCTATTTACTGCACACAGCAATGTTAGAATGTATTAAGAATTTATTATTTGATAAGAGGACAAAAACTAAGTATAATATTATAGTGTTTGTTGTTATTTATTATAATATTAAATATATAATATACACACTTCTGAATTAAGAAAAAGTATGACATTATTGGGATACAAATTTTATATATTTTTTTTTAAATTAATGTGGTTATTGCTTTTGCAATTTGAATTACTGTGTAAACATTAAAAACCTATAATTGGAATTTATAAGAAGCATTGCTAGGGTTCAGCATGAGGCATTATATCCTAGTATAATGAGTGACATCAACATGTTTTAAAGTTTCTACTCCTCTTATGAAGCTTAGATTCATAGCGTAGCAGTATACTAAATATACGGAAAGTTGAAGTATGAAGTGAATTCTCTTCTCATGGCTCAAAAGCAAAAGCGTACACACAAAAATACATTAGTACAGGACAAGGTTTTTCTACTCAAACTAATAGAGCATTGATATAGACAATGTTAGATAAGTTTAACTTCTAAGATTACCGGCTTTGTTAAAGTAAGGGGGGCAAATGAGGTAGTATCTTGCAAAAGATATACAGATACATATTTCTTTTATCAATTATTCCTACACTTTGGTTTAGTTTCATCAGTTAGTGACTTATTTTCCCACTTACTTTTCTTGACCAAAGTATTCAAAATACACAAGAAATGTAAGAAACTGTGATTTTCAAAGAGAATACAGTGGTAGCAGAATCTACTACTTTGTATGCACAAAAAATGGTTGCTATGGGAGCCCACTCTGATACCGAAAATTAAGGGCACGGGTCTGCCTGATCCGGAACTTTATCATGGACATTATTCATAGTAGCTGACGGAATGGACTTGATTAGCATTATAGCTGTTGTCAAGTAGGAATCATTTCTTAGATGTTGTGCATCATGGCCAGTAGGCATTGCTTCATGTTGGGTGATTAGTTTATAAGTGTTACGTGCCTGCACAACCCTTGTTTTTTCTTAATTATTCCTAACCTAAGGGTAGGGAGACAGTATGCAGGGAAGATTTAGTTTAGGGAAAGAAGGAGAATAACCTGGTGGCACAGAACTTACAAGCCACAGGTGCACCGAGATCAAGAGCCAGAACCAAGGCCTGACAGTTGATCTCCCACAATGAGCATCATTACATATTTTAATATAAATTTTACCTTCATGTGTGAAATCTGAACTTTGGTCTCTTTCTACGATAAGCATTAATTGGTATAATAAAAACAATTTATAATGGTCTTACATTAATTACAATGCAATAAGTATTTAAACATGTAATTCTAATAATTAGCAAGAATAGATACATTATCATTTCATAATAAGTGAACTATAATCATATACATCAATATAATATTTAGTAAACACTTAATTAACCACTTCATGACCATGTATTTGTATATTAATTACCCATACCATAAGTTCGTGATGATATTTTTGTAAGGCCTGAAAGAAAGTACATTAACAGAATAGTAACATATTATAAATTAAATATTACTCAAGTGTACATGTCTATTATTGGGCCAATAAGAAATGAATTTATTGAATTTGTATATTTGGCTATATTATGCACAGTCAGCTATAATTAGGAAACTATATCATTTATATAAGTCCCACTATTCTCTATTCAATTGAGAGTTTATATAGCAATTGAAACATTTTTTATGCCAAATACAATAGATTGCAATTGTATATAGAGTGTAATTATCTAATCTAAATTCTACTCTATATTTTAAAGAAAACTATGCTTAACTATAATATCAATATATCAGATAGTGGGATATAGTTACCACCAGTTTCCCACAGAGATAATACAAAATTCATTTCACATTATATGCTTTCAGTGATTTGTTGTCTTTTGGTGTATGTAATGATGCTAGATATTCAATTTCTGACCTCAGAATGCAAAACATCAATGTTTTGTGCACTGGTTATAAAAACAGCCTGCCTATATCTGAAGTAAACAAATAAATTCATGGTGAGGCAGGCTAGCAATTGGATGTGGACGCTCCGGACAAAAGCACCAATTTTTTTTACAAGCTTCTCATAGTCTTAGCTTTATATTTTTGGTAGGAACCACCTCCTCCGATGATGTCATATAAGCATCCATCTTGTGGTTTTAAGATGACTGCCATGTAAAACCCTATGTTTACATCTATCTCAGCTTCTTAGCAACCAAAAATCATAATTGAAGTGTGTAAATATACATTTCCAAGGTCAAAGAATACAACTGAATCAGAATAAAAGCAGTAGGTGATGTGATTATAGACTAAGACATTAAACTTGGTCATAAGAGTTCTTACAGTGACAACTGCAAAGATCGGTACAATTCCAACCTGCTTTTCTACATGCACATCTAGTGCTACGTCCTCTCTGACTTTTGCAGCTACATTTAACAAGTTCACTGCACGCCTTGGAGGCAACAAGTAGCACATTTCATACAGGTGCCCATGTCTGAGTATCTTTCTGGAGAGTCCATCCCCAACCCTCTGGAGTAGGTGCATGTTGTTCACTGTGTTCGCTAGTGCACCATATTCCAGCTTGATATGCCACTCGCTTCAAGTGCTGCAATAGTGCGTCCTGGGTTGGAGGGAGTCGTTCCATAGTCTTCCCTTTATGGCAAAATAGTTTTTTTCTGGCTTTATTGACATGTTGTTGCTCACTGGCCTTATCATACATGAGAACAGTGAAACGTTCCAATACTTGAAATGGTTCTTCATCAACCCGTACTTGCATAAATGGATGGGCTGCCATGTATGTAAAGGCACGCATAACATCTCTATAGCAGTTCCATGCTTCCCATGCTGATTTTTTGCCTCTCCCAAAGAATGCGGATGTGGTATTACATCCAGTGAAGCTGGAACAGCCAATGATTTTTCCTTACCCAGATCTTCATAGATGGCATTCACATAGTAGTACGTGAAACTTTTGCCTGTACCAAAGGCAACCCAAACATTTACATCTGGACACAGGGTGAGTAGGTGATGAAACTTTCCAATAAGGATCAATACTACATCTGTGTCAACGGTACGTACGAGACATGTAGTGCAGACATTCTGAAGAGCTCACATGGTCCCATGGATTGATTTGATCCTAAGATAAGAGCTGTAGCATCTGATGTTGTAACTACTTTCTTTCTTTCAGGACACTTCATGTTGGCAATCTTGCTGGAAAGAAATTTGAACAGTTCCAATCACGTAGGAAGTCTGCCCAGTTTCCTGGTAGCTTGTTGCTCCCTTCAACTCTTATCCGAATACCCTTACCCCTCTTTTCTCTTGTTGACTCTTTGATACTAGTGGGAATGTATTTGTCCCAAACTACATCCACTCTTCTGGAGCTTTCCAATTGCTTCATGACATATGGAAGAAAGACCTGATCAGCATACTGGTCAAACGTTAAAACATTCGCAGTGTTTAGAAAATGCACAACAGCAGCTCCATCAAGAAGTTTCACATCTACAGAATCAGGAGGATAATTCTGGATATCCTTTACAAGAATGTTTAGGAGATCAGATTTTTTTCCGAGGCGCAACTTTCCATTATCAGACAATGAAGGGGGGAAAGAGTGATTCTCATGACTGAAGAATGTAGTCATATCACTTGCTCTGTGCTGCAGCACTATATAGAGGTGAGAGAACAAGGCAACATCATTCTTCAGTAAGGAGATCTTTCCTGCTTGTTTCGTCTTACTCTTTGCCTGTGGACGACTGAAAAGTGGAAGTAGATTCTTCTTAATTCGCTCATGAATGGAGCGTGTGCGGTCAATGATTACTTCCTTGAAATAAGTGGCATACTGATCCTTCCCTAAAGCTGTTCTTACTGTGTTCACCACAGATTCATTCAAAACATTTCGCGTGTCAAGAGCTAGTAACTCATCACTGTTATCAAGGAATGGGTTTCCAAACTCATAGATGACCTGAGCCAAATTAAAAGCTTTCTGTGTGGACAATCCCTCCTCATGATGATAGCCACAATCAGTGCTATTTGGGAAGCATTCATCTTCAAACTCCTTCAGTAACATTGCTTGTTGAGGTCCTGAGTTCATCCACTTTCTGAAGGCTGAAGGGTTTTCAGTGAGACCAACTGCGCCTCCAGAACCTTTGACTATTGCATTATTCTGTTTGTGGGCTTGGTCTATCGCAATGGATAAAAACCTGTTGGATGTATTTTGGATGATCCAGCGACCATTCTCCTCAACCATCACATTGCAAGGAGTGTAAAAGTATCAGTTGAACTTGAAATGTTTTATTTAGACATGCATGATTGTGATTATTGGTACTTACAAGCTGAAAGATAGGTTTTTACATGGCGGCCATCTTAAAACCACGAGATGGATGCTATGACATCATCGGAGGAGGTGGTTCCTACCAAAAATATAAAGCTAAGACTATGAGAAGCTTGTAAAAAAAATTGGTGCTTTTGTCCAGAGCGTCCACATCATCCCCAAATCTGTTACTAAGCTGCCTCACTATCAGAAAAGAGGGAACTTTCTTGGAGAAGTTCTTAGAGCTATTTAGCTTGGGAAGTCTTTGTTCCTCAGAAATATTGTGCAGATACTTAGTTAAAGGTATAGTACATATTGTATATTTAGGTTTAAAAAATAATCATTCACTTTTTCTCACACAGAAAGCTAAATTCACTATTGACAAATAAGAGGAGTTTCACGAAGATCGAAAAGTGGACAAATAAAGTAAATATTTTATTACAATCTGTAATTCTGTAGAAAAGTAAAAAATTATTCCTACACTTTGGTTTAGTTTCAACAGTCACTCATAGTTAGGTTACCTTCATGTTTGAAATCTGAACTTTGGTCTCTTTCTACGATAACATTATTAGTATAATAAAAACGATTTATAATGGTCTTACATTAATTACAATGCAATAAGTATTAAACTTTTTATTGTAACAAATGAGCAATAACACATACCTCATCTTTAACAAAATGATAAGGTGTAATAAAAACTGAATTATTATCAAATACATTAGATATATATTTAGCAAACAGTTGATTAACTACTTCATGACAAAATGTGTTAGATTTTACATTTATATAATAACTACACACACCATAAGTTCGTGGTGATATATTTGGAGGACCTGAAAAAAAGCACATTCAAAGAGTAGTAACGTCCTATAAATTTTACAAAATATTATTACACATACCATACAATCGTGGTGATATTTTAGGAGGACCTGATAAAAAAGCACATTAAATGGAGTAGTAGTAATGTAATATAAATAATTATGCTCATAATTATTTTTCAGACTTCAAAATTAGTTAAATATCACACAAATGTACATGTCTAGTATTGTACCAAAAAATGAATGTATTGAATATACAGCTACAAAGTAATTAAAATAAATAAGTAATTTATTGGGCCAATAAAAAAATTATTAAATGTATGTGTTTGGCGATATTATGCTGAGTCATATCTGTCCCACCATTTTCTATTGAATTGAGAGTTTATAAAGCAATTTTATCATTTTTTATGCCAAAATAAAAAAAATTATTGCAATTGTATAGAATTTAATAATCTAATATAAATTTTACTCTACATTTTAAAGCAAAATATAATGCTTAACAATAATATCAATTTATCAGAGAGTGGAATAGAGTTAACCACTAGTGTTGTTTTAGTTAACTAAAACTAAGACCAAAACCCCTTAGTTTTGGGGTATTTTACTTTTGGTAAGAATAACTAAAACTAAGCTGTAGAGAACATGAAAAAACTAAAACTAATTATTTTAGAAGACAGTAAATTCGATAACTAAAACAACCAATAGAGTGGATGACAAAAACTAAGCAATTTTATTGTAACAATTCACCTTGAATTGTCATTATTAAATGAAAATATGAATTCCCATCAAGTAATTATTCTCTAAACTACATAACAAATACCATACTCTATTAATCATACCTAAGTTTTCACAGAAACATGCCATTATTGAAGTTCTTTGAGATAACTACATGAACACCTTTCTTTAAGGAGTCTCATTATTGCAGAATTTGAGAGACAACATAAATTGACTAAAACTAAGAAAATTGATAGTGTAACTAACTAAATCTTCTACATGGTATTGAAGAAAAACTAAAAACTAACTAAATTCAGGGAGAATTTGGGAAAAAAACAAACTAAAACTAAGCATTCAAGATATTTTTTTAGTATGAATAACAAAACTAAGAAAGTCTGGAATTGCTAAACCAAAACAACACTGTTAACCACCCTTTTCCCACAGGGATTATACAAAATTCATTTCACATTATCTCGTTTCAGTGATTTGCTTTTGGAGTCTTTAATGATGCTATATAACCTATTTCTAATCAACAGAATGCATAACATAAGTTTGTGTGCATTGGTTCAAATAATAGAGCATTGCAGCATTGATATAGACAAAGTTAGAGGCAAGTTTAATTTAATAAGATAACCAGCTTTGTTAGAGTACAGTGACAAATGGCGGCATAATATCTTACAAATGGAATGCAGTTACATATTGATTTTATCAATTGTTCTCTACACTTGGCTTACTTTCACTAGTTACCACTTACTTTTCTTGACTTAAGTATTAAAAAATACACACAAAAATTAATTAAAAAATATGTGATTTTCAACTAGACTAATTATGTTAACAGCATCTACTACATTTAATTCACAAAAAAAAATTGCAATGGGAGCCCACATTGAAACCAAGAATTAATGGCACTGGGTTGCCTGATCTGGAAGTTTATTATAGGCATTATTCATAGTAGCTGACCGAATGAACTCTATTAGCGTAGTTGTAGCCAAGTAGGTGTCAATTATTCAATGTTGTGCATCATGGCCAGTAGGCATGGCTTCATAATGGGCGAGTTGTATATAAGTGTTACGGGCCCGCACAACCCATGTTCTTTCTCTCTAATTAATCCTAACATAAGGGTAGGGAGACAGTATGTAGGGATGATTTAGTTTAGGGAAAAATATTAAGGAGAAGAACTTGGTGTCAGAAAAAATGCAAGCCCCAGGTGCATCGAGATCAAGAGCTACAGCCAAGGCCTAACAGTTGACCTCCCACAATGAATAGTTGCTGCATTATTATATATTTTAGTATAAATTTTACCTTCATGAGTGAAATCTGAACTTTGGTCTCTTTCTATGATTAAAATTAACATTATTGTTAAAATAAAAGGATTAAAATGGATTAGATAAATTACAGTTCAATTAGTATTTGAACTTATAATTGTATTAAATGAGCAAGAACAAATTCATTATCATTTCATAAAAAGTGAATTATAATAACATCAGTAGATATATAAATATATATATATTGGGCAACACTTGATTAACTACTTCATGACAAGAAATTTTGCATTTATATAATAATCACACACACCATAATTTCATGGTGATATTTTTTGAGGACCTGAAAATAGCACATTAACAGAGTAGTAACATAATATATATTATACTCATGATTTATTTCAGACTACAAAGTAATTAAGGTGCCAATAAAAATGAATTTATTGAATTTATATATTGGCTATATTATGCTCAGTCAGCTGTATGGGAAACTATATAATTGATATAAGTCCCACTATTCTATTGAATTGATACACAAGAAATAAAAAAAAATATGATTTTCAATTAGACTACATTGATAGCAGCATCTACTACAATTAATACAAAAAAAAAATGTTGCAAGGGAGCCCACACTGGCACCAAGAATTAAGGGCACAGGGTTGCTTGATCCGGAACTTTGTCACAGGCATTATTCATAGTATCTAACCGAATGGACATTAGTAGCATGGTTGTTGTCAAGCAGGTTTTATGATGTTGTGCATCATGGCAAGTTGGCATTGCTTCATGTTAGGTGATTTGCATATAAGTGTTACGTGCTTGTACAGCTATCGTTCTTCTTTCAATTATCATGCCTCTCACTGTACTGTTCCTTATGAGTCTTTAATTAATTCAAACCTGAGGGGTGGGAGCCAGTGCCTGGGAAGATTTATGTTAGGGAAAATTAAGGAGAAGAACCTGGAGGCCGAAAACTTGCTAAGCCAAGTTGCACAAAATCAATAGCCAGAGCCAAGGCCTGACAGTTGACCTCGTACAATGAGTTGTTAATACATTATTACATATTTTAGTATAAGATTTACCTTCGTGTGTGAAATCTGAACTTTTGTCTCTTTCTATGATTACAATTAACATTATTGGTGAAATAAATATAATTTAAATGGACTTACATTAATTGCAATGTGATGCATATTTAAACTAGTAATTTGTAATAAATGAGTATGAGAAACATTTTATCGTTTCATAAAAAATGAACGATAATCATATACAACAGATAGACTAGCTACTTCGTGACAAAAAAATTATAATTGTACAGTTATATAATAAGTACACACACCATAAGTTCGTGGTGATCCTTTTGGAGGACCTAAAAGTATGCACATCAACAGAATAGTAACATAATATATATTATACTCATGTTGTATTTCAGACTTCTAATTATTTATTTAATATTACACAATTGTACTGTCTATTTTTGGGCCAATAAAATGAATTTATTGAATTTGTTTATCTGGCTATATTATGCTCAGTCAGCAATGTAAGAACCGATAAAATTTATATAAATCCCACTATTCATTATTGAGTTGAGAGCTTTTAAAATAATTTATACATTTATTTATGCCAAATACAAAATATTGAAATTGAATAGACTTTTTTTAATCTAATATAAAGTCTACTCTACCACAATGGAAAAATTTTCTCTACTTTTTTTTCATTTTCTGGTAGTTTTATGTGCAAATATAACCCAGAAAAAAAGTGCTATTAAAGAACTCTGCACCATGAAGATGTAACCAAAATCATAATTACTTCCTGTTGTGGGTATGGCTTAGTGATGATGTCAGTAGGAAAACAGCGGTCTTTAGTTTGTTTAGTAAGCTTATGGCTGTGCTCTTGTTTTAGTTAGCAAATGATGTCTGATGATGTGAGGCAGAAGAAAGCAGACAGTATTATATAAGGCCAGCTCATAACAGGGGAGGGGTACAATATGACAAGGATAAAAATACACTTAAAGGAGTGTACTCTTATGTAAAGATATGCTATGATAAGTACTAGTTAGGTGCTTTCTCGGAGGGAACTATAGCTTTTAGGGTCTTGAAGGCCTGAGCGCAGTGAGAGCATTAATTAAGGTGTGAGGGACCCTAAAATAGCAGTTCACTGTGGCTGTGCAGCGTGTATCTAATTTAGAATGTAGACACTTTAATAAATAAACTTAAAAAATAAATAAAAAATATTCATTTAAAAATGTGAAATATATTTTAGGATTACTCAATATGTTGGTGATCAAGAAAGACAACAAAATTCAAACTAAGTTCCATGTGCTTGAAAAAAATTCAGAACTTACAAATGGCAAGTTCCAACCTTATGAAGTCGACAATTGACAAGTTCTGAACTTTAGAGGTTGACAAATGGCAAGGGCAGAAATTAAAGGGTGCAGATTCACCGTTCTGAATTTGGGAAAGTTATGTAATGCTCATATTTCGGATTAAGGTTAGCCATAAAATTCCTTGTCTCCATGGTTTTTAGAGACACCCTCAATTATTATTTCAACTTTATTGTTTAATGTTGTTGTTTTTAAACTAATTTATATATAATATAGAATGAAAGAGAGAGTAAGAGAGAGGTCATCAATGATTTTGCTTACTACTTCTGTGTGTTGAGACTGCTGGAGAATGATCAACTAAAATCAGTTAAGCAATATCATTATTAACAATAATGTTCTGTGTTAGAATACATTTGATCATTCAAACATTTGCATGCACCTAAATAAATTTAATACTTTTCAATAGCTAGTTTTGAGGTCAGTATATCTTTGTTATGAATATTTTGGTCAATAAATTGCATAAAATGTTCACATAATTATATGTAAAAATTAAGTATGAATATTTTCATAGTTTATTACGATTACTCCAGATATTGTAGTTTCCTATAATTTTGATTAAAAAAAATCCCTATATAAAAAAAAATAACTGGGGTGATAATAAAATTAAAATTTTTATACCAAAATACATTATTAATGATTTTGCTTACAACTTCTGTGTGGTGAGACTTTGGATGATTTTTTTACAGAAAATAAGTAATAAAAAAGTTATACAAGCATAATTGCAGACATATTTAGGTTTTTCAAATAAATTTTCTGTTTTTAAAATTTTTTGCCAGTTAAATATTATTTTTGTTCACATCGATCTAATTGGCCTGATAGTTTACCGAGTTCATGAGTTTACTTTAGCATAACCACTATTGACTTTATTTTATTAATATGCATAATAGATCACTATTTGTGACCGTCTACGGGAAAACCGGGCACAACGCGGCGTGCGTAATATCGAGAAAAGATCGATCGATTTCTTAAAAATGTATTGTTTCAAGCCTACGGAAGGGAACGGTTAGGTCTATTATAGCAGGAACTACTAAAGCTGCGACGATAAAACTTGGAGAGCTCAATATCTGGACGCCGACAACTCCGTAAGTGCAAAAAAAAAAAATTCGAAGGTGCCGCGTTGTGCCTGGTTTTCCTATAGACGGTCACATTTAATAAGAGGCAATGGACATGTAATAAGATCAAACTTTCAAGCCATTCATTTCTCTTGGTTCAATTTTATTCCATATAAAAATACTTCAGTGCTTGAACAAATATTATATTTGTATATCCATTATTTACTTCTTTTTCTGTGTGGTGAAGCATCTGTGGAATCTGTAGATATTGTTATTTGAATCCAAGTAGTGTATTATTAGATAGAAACGTTATGAGTCAGAACTTGATAATTAGTGTATTAGTATTATAATATATATCCAATATTTATTATAATGCATTTCTGCATTGGAAATGTAAAGCACACAATGGATATGATCAGTAACATTTTAAAATTAGAATAACTATCATATTTAAACATTTAAATACAAAATTAAATGCATCAAACATCTGTGATGGTTTGGAAGTCAGTCAATAATGTCGCCTTTAAAATTGTTTAGTTACCTTAGATTATTAATAATGCTTTGGTCTACAAACAACTTCACCCAAATAATTGTATAAACTAGTGATGTTCTTGAGCACAAATATCGAGCGAGCCTGCCTAGTTAGGTAGCATAAAACTATAACTGTAGTATTGTTACAATATAATGTATATTCTTAGTCCATGTAAAACAGTATATTATAATGGCAGTTGTCCATTATTTTACCGAACAAATGCAAAATTACTCTGTTACCTGAGTACTGGTAACTTCTGTAGTATGTAACTTAAGCATTCTGACTACCTCAATTACGAGTAACTCTTGAGCAAGCCGTGCGCAACAGTATTTACTTGAAAATACATTGTCCACTAGACTACTGCGAAGGTAAGTCTGTGTAGGTGCATGTCCAGTTGTGTCAAAGCATTGTGTGTTACAACCACTACTTAGCTAAAGAATATCACAAAGAAAACTTTTAAATAACGTGTATTGTTTTGTTGTTGTTGTTTTCTTTCTAAGCAGTTGCAGAGAGTTGTTACTATGGCACTGAAATCCCTTTACCCTGTATGCTAAATTAAAAAACTGGACCTTATTTTCAGTAGCTTCAGTGTTAGAAGTCAAAATCATTCATATAAAATAGTATAGTCTTTAGGCTCGCTCGCCATTTGTGCTCAAGCACATCACTAGTTATAATACACAACATTACGCGTTACTATTATATTAGTGGACAATCATTCAGAACTCTCACCACATGGAATAAGTAAGGAAAAACAAAACCAACCTCCTCTATTATTAGCAAGTACTTGATTGCACTAAATACTACCTAAGTCAGCATGATCAGCTGAAAAACATCTGATGCTTATTATAATTAAAGGTTTCTCTAATGATACTTATATAATATAATACTGTGGAAACATATTTGCTCGTATTTTTTACAGCTCCATAAAACATAATGCCAATTTTGTATTATTATTATGTATGTATCAATATACAATTATATAATTATATATAATATTATAATATTATCATAGAATTATTAAAAACTTACCAGGTTCTTGCAGATAAGAGCTATAATCTATACGCTTGTACCATGGGTCTACTATATTGATTAATATGAAATAGTTTTTTGCATAAACATGTGTTATATGAGTTTAAATAACATTTTTATAGACATTTCCATTAGATTAAATACCATCAAAATTAATGAAAACTCAAATTAATTACAATAGTTTATAGGAATATAACAAATTTTCTCTTTAAAAATTCCCATGAATTTTGCTTGATATTTCAAACTTACCATCTTAACAAATTGTCAAACCTATACCTAGTTATCACATCTTAGATACTTGCTACATGAATTCATTCTATTGCTTTTCAATATTGTTTACACATATTATGATACTATTTTTGATAGCCCCTGCAAAAAGTTGAGCAGAAAGTATTTATATGACCTTCAGACTAGAAAATGGAAAGAAAATACATTTCACAAAAACTATGCACTTTATGATATAATAATACAGTACTTACTTGGCTTTTTAGTATGGCCAAAAACTAATGTGCACAAATAAAAACAATAGTATATAGTTTACTAAAGTAATAACTATCATAAAAATATCCATTTAGAATGCTCATACATTATACGTATATTTAAATGCAAACATAATGTATGCCTTATTACATTATAATGTTTTAGCAGCACATTAAATTCCTTTTTAACATTCCTGAGAAGAGAGCTGATTATTACCCAACACAAAGCTGAAAACTCTACTCTTATTAATATTTAAAGAGTTACATTCATAGTTAAAAAAATGAAGTATTAAACATCACTTTACATAAGACATAAAATTAATGCTTACCAAGATTTGCTGGATCAACATATGTTCCTATACAGAAACAAAAAAATATTTTTAAGTATATACTCTATTTTAATTCATTCAATGTAATAATTATGACAAAAGAATTAATGCACTGCTTTAAATTAAATAAGTAAAAGCTATTTGTAATAAAATAGTGCTGATTGAGAGTATATTCATTTACTAGCAAGTGTCAGCCACAAGGTCTTTTTATCCATTTCTAGATTTAATTACGTAAGTTTCCCCCTCCAGCTTTCTTCCTTCAAGCTCTTCTTATCCTCCGTTCCCCACTTCAGCGTATTTTGAAGGACTGATTTTCCTCTTCTCCTTTGTTTAGTAATCTTTTGTGCTAATTTGGCAATCTTTCTTTTTATCCCTATTTGTAGACTTAGAGAGCTTTCTTTTGAAGCTGATGCTGTAGCTACTTGCCATTTTTCTCCTGCTTTTTTTTTTCAACAATAGATAGACTTAATATAATTTGTGCCTATTCAGTTGAAACGACAGCAGTGCAAGCTAAGAAGCTAGGCTAAAAGAAAACCTACAGCCATTAGCTAATGTAGCTTTGATATAAACATTTACTTACATACTTTACGTATCAGCTTCTTTGTTTTGTTTTGTTTTATTTTCTGAAGTCTTGTCCTAACCATTAACCATCAAGTGTGTCTGTATCCATGAATAATTCACCCCTTAAAAATTTGTTGGAAGAGAGTGTTCACTGACTACCATAGTCATTATTATGCACCACAAATCAAGTGTAGAAGAAAGGCGCCTGGAGAATGCAAGGGTCAACCAAAAAAGAAGCTAGTGAAAAAATGTTCTACTAATCTAACTTCTTCAATGAAAAAGTGAAAGAAAATTACACAGAAAAGTCTAAACAATTAAGGAGCAGGAGAGGCAGACCAAGAAGGGGAAGAAAATCCATTAGTTGAAGTGAATAAAAAACAACCCTGAGAGATGACTCAGGAAGAAAGATATCAGGAGAGAGAGAACTCACCATTGTTAAATATATTATATTTGAGTGGCAATTACTTGTTATTAAAAAGTAATGTTACTTTTTATTATTTTATTCATAAGTGTTAAAAATCACGCAGCAATTGCTATATTTTCTGTCTAAAGTTTTTCACATGCCATCTGATTAACTTTAAACTAAAAAATAATTAAAGTTTTAAGACTTTGAACTTACCCTCCATTCTTTGACTATATACTCCACCTAATATGATAATAAGTATATAATTACACTCTGAGCAACCCTGCATATTATAGATTTTATGGTTTAGTTTGTTATAAACACAAAGTAACTCACAGTTTCTTTCATAGTCTACACTCGTTTATCTTATTAGATGTATTCTCTCATCATTGGATGTATTCTCTCTTATTCACAGGGTTTTTTTTTTCTACAATAAGGAATAAAAAATGTTTTTGCCGTTATAATAATGAATAATTTTCCCCCTCATTAGTGTCTCCCAGGATAAAATTCACTAGTGAACTGTGGTTTATCTTCAGGGTCCCCAAAAAGCAACTATATCAAAAGGCTCTGATTCTACTACTGCATTATTATTATTTTTTAAAAAAGATCCTCTCAGCATAGCTCCTCACAGCACCACACTATTTAGACTATCAAACTGTTCCAATGGTTACAGTTGACAATATCAACTGCAATATGAAGAGACATGTTGTTTATTAATCACTAACTAAACTTTATTGTCTGTTCTCTGTCTATGTTTCATTGACTTGTATGTGTTATTACTTGTTGGAAGGCCTTTGTAATATCCCTAGTTGGCTAGTTGGCCATGTCCAGTATGCCCTGCATCAATTTATTTTTAAAAAAATGTACAAGTGTACGCGCTAAATGTAAGAGAGCTTTGTTAAATGTTCCAGATTGTTAATTGTTTTAAATTTGGTTCCACTTGCTAGGAAACTGTTGCTAGTTTCAATATTTTATAGTTGCAAAAACACACTAAATCTGTTGACCACAACATTAGTGAGACTTTATCCTATATAATCCTAGCAGCAGTTTCAGGTATGGAGTGTGTGGGAAGGGGGACATTGTTATTCACTGGGGAGAACAGTAAGGCAGAGTGCCCAGTAACTGAGCTACGACAACCTTTGAGCAGGCTGGTCTGGCTCAGCTTGCCGCTTCACCGAAATGTTAGGCGGGAAAAGTTCTGGTACCGAACCTTCCTACCAATTTGTATTTACGAGACAACATTGCGCTCACCAAGGATATCACTTAATTAATTGGAGTTTCAAACAAAGCTCAATTCTGTATTCACCATTTGAAGGGTTATTGTTATGCAACTGAGCTATCTAACTGCATTAGTCTCTGAGTGATGGATACTCTGTTAAAACAGGGTGTTTAAATAACACCTCGAGAGGTGTTTACCAGGGGTAGCTATCTGGACAGTCCACTTTGAACCCTTATATCTTACACACCAACACATTTTATACCAAATGAGCATGTATAATTGATAGCTTATATCCTCTAGTTTCTTCATTTAAAATATATTTAACTAATGATTAACTGACAGTATGAAGCTTTTAACTGGTGTGTCCAGGCAGGGCCTCCTATATAACACCAAAACTAAGTTCTCTAAACTCCCCATTTTTAACTGTGAACCGCCAACATTAAAAAAAAAATCGGTATAATTAAAAAAAAGAAGAAGATTGTAATACAGACAGAATACATTTAATCGGTAAGCAGATAACTTTGTGATTTTTTCATAACAATGTTACTTCGTTTTTGATGGATTACTCCTGCAAGGTTGAACCACATTGACTTCGATTTGGTAAGCGTCCAGGTTAGAAGAAGGGGAGGAAATGGGACATTCATCATTCAATGAGCGAAACAATCACTAGTGAGTAACGTCACCCTGCAATTAGATAATTATGCGGTGGAGACACTATTCAATAGTGAATAATAGGGTACGCTTTTAACGGGGACTGTATTTACTCCGGCACCGGCACCGTTAGTTGCGATAGCCAACACGCAAGCTGGTCTGGCACAACAGGAACCTTCACGAAAACGTGGAGAAAAGTTCCTGTACCACTTTCCTACCAATTATTTGTGTTGCACTTCAGTATTATGCGACATCATTGTCGCTTAGTCATATGAAGTTTCAAACAACTCAGGAGTGCCGCTACACAAGTGCGCCATGAAACTTCGCTACGCAACTGTGACTGCAACAGCCATATGCTACTGCATTAGCCACTTATTCCAGGGAAACAGCCAAGCAGTGGTTTCTTAGTTCTGTATTAATAAAAAAAGATCCTTGTGAAAGAGAAAGAATACATTCAATTTGTAAGGTGACAGTTTTGTGATTTTTTCATATCATTTTTTGTAGGACTACACATATAAGTTGAATGCACATTGTACAAGTTTGCTGGTATTTTCAAGGTACTAAATCATGCTTAATGGAGTTTGCATTTCAACATGACTTGTATAGTCCCACAAAATCCAGCTAAGACATAACACCAATTATTTTCTAAACCACAATTAGATGGTAAATGGACATTATTATACACTCTAAATTGCATTATAAAGATTTACATTATTACTTACTGGATTGTTCATTAGCCAGCCTAGGGTTATCTGGAGATTGTAATAGTTCAACATATGCAATTGCAATTATATAAAAAAAATATCAATTCACATAGCAATTAAAACAACATCTGAGATTCTAATAGTTCAAAACAATACAATTACTTTTAATAAATAAAAATTCATATAGCATAAAATAAACCAAACAAATTGTATTTCAGGAATTTAGTTTCTATAGTGAGTAGAGTAATAGCACAGTAACCACGATTAATAGGGATTGAAAGAGCACTTGGGGGAAGCCCAGTGCTATTTACTTGCTTTCAGAGTGTTCCTAATTGATTTTCAACATTGCAAATGAATTGGGGGGGGGGGGTGAGCTATTCTAAAGTAAGGAGATACATACAGTGTCCACAATTGCAAATGATTTTTTAATGCTAGCTTACTACAAGAGAGTGATAGCACGGGTAACCAGTGCTATTTGAATCAGTATTTTCACATATAAGACTCTACTTTGCGACATGCTATTTGAATCAGTATTTTCACATATAAGACTCTACTTTGCAACATAAGTAAAAATGTAGACTGAGCAAGTACAGTAAAATCTGTTGTATTCAAATTACCCTACTAGAATAAATAAATTAAGGAAACATTTGGTCTCTCTATGATGTATTTTCATTAAACATTGTATTATTAATAAAAACATTATAATATTTAAGAAACAAAAAAGAGTGCACATTTGTAAACTTTACAAGAACAAAATGATTGCACATTTGTAAACTTTTCAAGAACAAAAAGATTGCACATTGGTAAACTTTACCTAGTGTTTACAATAAATTCCACACTAAATAGTAATTGTTGAAAAGCTCACTAACTCAACTGTTTAACCGAATAGCTAATTGAGGTTGGTAATGTTTTAAAAGAAGGTGAAAGTTTGATGTATAGTGTAGTAGTCTAATCAGACTATAACATGTAATATCAAATCGTTAATTCATGTTATCAGTAGAAGAATAACAAACCTTGTTAGGCAATGGTAAATCATCACAGCCTGAAATGAGTCCTTTGACATGCTATTTTTCATACATTAATTTAATATTTTGTTTTTGTTGTAAATAGACTCATTTCAGGCAGTACAGTGAGCACTATTTTCTTTTATGGGTGTACTATGATAATATAAACATATTTACTGTACTATAATAATAATTATAACAGTATAGACATTAAATTTATCATTTTGATGAATATTAAAGGTTGTGAGATCTTTTAAAATGTTATTTAATAATCTTATTTCACTTGTGAAAATAGTACAAAAATGTACAATGTTTGCTCATGAAATGTTCTCAAATTAATATTATGGAAAAGTGGAACTCCATATAAAAATTCTTCATTTATGTGGTACATGTGGAAACTAATTAAACTCATACACCAACTTTCTACTGATGCAATTTCATTTGTGTAAATTACCATCAGCTGATAGGTTTCCACCACCAAATACAAACTCTCCATCTTCATCCTTTCCTTCACATATATATGTCCCCAAGGAGTTCATAGTTATTCTTGTAAGGGTTAAGGTATGCCCACTGGGTGACGTAACTGCATTGGTTGGTAGTTCTTGGCCATTTAAATTCCACTGACTCACACGTGGTATATGGCATTGAAATAAAAGTTCATGTTGACCTTCATACTTCACATGGCTGGGAGTAACCAATTGTGGATCTGCATTATAATATAATAAGTATGGTGACCCAGGAATTATGTTTGTGTATTATTACTAGTTAATGATTAATTAGTTGCTGGGGTAGCCAATATAAAAGGTTCAATCAGGTGAAACCTTAGTTATTAATTCAAGTAATAAAATCGACAAGACACATGGGCTGACTGACTGATTGAATGTTCACCTGACTAGCAAGATAAGTAGAGTTAATATGAAATAGTTTTTTGGTAGTAGAGCTGGTAAATTGGGGTAGTATCCAGTTGAACTCTCAGGTGTTGGCTCCAGTAAGAAATTGCTTTCATTGTCATTAACGACCTCAAATGGGGTGTGTGTATTCAATACATGGGGGAAAATTGTTGGAACTTCCCAATTAGAAGCTCTATTATTATGCAATACTCAATGGTGCCTGACATTCTAATTTTTGCAAACTATGAATACAGTAAGGTAGGATATATTTATCGCTTCCCTCTCATCATAGGCTAATGCTCTGCTCGAACACAAACGGCTAGCAAACCCATTGCGAAGACACCCACTAACAAGTTTCAATTGAAATTTTGGTATACTCAAATATTATGAGTCTCACTGCCTAAAAAGAGTCCACTGACAACCATAACAAATTCTTTAAACTGCATTGACAATTAGAGTCAACAAATAATTGACAAGCATGTAGAGCTTGTCCCACAATTCTTTTAGTTACAATAAACCACTTTCTACTGAATGTGACTACACTTAACCCATTCAAACTATTATGCAAAACTAAATTTTTAGCCTCAACATTAACATCAAAATGTTACCTTATTTTCATACCTGTGTAATACCGCAATGATAATTATTGTCAAACACTCAAAATTATAATATTAGAAAGGTTTGCCCGTTTGGTAATTGAAATGCACATTTTAGCTCACAAATAACTTTACCAAATACTAAAACTTCTACAGTTTGTATAAATGGTCTTGCCACTTTATCCACTCCATAACATGAGTAAATACCTCCAGCTCTTTCCAATTTTTGCAAAACAAGTATGTTTTGTGAGGATATTTTTTGGTATTCTGAATTACGAGAAAATCCTTTAAAAAACCACATTACTCTGTCATGAGAATAACATTCAATTGCTTCAGAGTAACCTTTTTCAAGTAATACAACATTCCTTGGATTTGTATGAGATGTACCATGCTCTATAATCAACAAACAATTTTACTTTACTGTTTTATGATATAAAGTAAGTTAGATTAACTTTGCTAGACCTATATTTTATGCTGAATGTGAATGCAAGTGATGAAACATTGAGCATTTTTTTGAAAAAACTAAATTTTATCTCAAAGTATTACTCCAATTGGTGCTTTTAGTCTTCTAAATGCTAATGACCTAATAATATTTTTTTAAGAATTGCATTTCCAAATGGTCCTAGAATAAAATTAACTTAGTTAGCCCAGGTGATAACCTTCGAAAATTCAAAATTCCAGACAGAGAGACAGACAGACAGACAGACAGACAGACAGACGGACGGACGGACGGACGGACGGACGGACGGACGGACGGACAGACAGACAGACAGACAGACAGACAGACAGACAGACAGACAGACAGACAGACAGACAGACAGACAGACAGACAGACAGACAGACAGACAGACAGACAGACAGACAGACAGACAGACAGACAGACAGACAGACAGACAGACAGACAGACAGACAGACAGACAGACAGACAGACAGACAGACAGACAGACAAATAAACAGACGGGACGACTACTGTAACCCTCTCCCATGCTGGCTGGTAACATATTCAATGTTATGATAACTTTGACATTGTAGTGTCAAATGACAAGGCTTACAATGATGTACATGCTCCATGCACGAACGTGATGGCAGGCAAATGCACTTTGGTTGAAGAATATGAGCAATAAAGCAATAGATTTTTCCTACAACTTAGGGTATTCTAAAATTTACCACCTATTTGTTTAGTCATCCAATTAATGTCTCATATAAGTTATAAACCAATATTGAGGTTTGTATGCAATTTACAAATCCTGAGACACAGAAGCCCAATTTTTATTGGTTTATAACTATTTTATAGCCCATTGATAAGCGACCTAATATTAGTAATTCTTTAGGTGTGAAAGACAGATTTATATCCTAATACTCTGTAGTTACTTTATTAATCCAACAAATACTACTACATATTTTAATCATTTGCATGAGAACATCACTCTTTAAACTATGCAATACACTACACAACATTGATTAAGTCATATATTTCATTTGACCAGAAGCAGTATAATTTCAATTTTGCAATATATGAACAGAAAAATGCAATAAGAAATAAATTCTACTACATGCATGTAATACATTTCCTTCACAGTTAATTGTTTATATGCATTCATTAGGAATTATTACAGCCTATCTGGGCTCTACAAGGCAACAGAAATTATTTTTTCATACCCAAAATTTATATATTAGATATTTTACCTGAAAAAAAAAGTTGGATTTGATCAATTTCATGGTAACCATTTTAGATTTTCACAATTTACCTGGGTTTCCCAAAGTCACCAAATGGGCAATAATTTTATCATAAAAATATTTCATAGAACTCCAGATTACTTGGCTACTATGCCAACAGGACTACCCACTGGACAATTTGGGTGTGGTTTTCCATCCAGTAGTTCTACACAAGTCTTCTTCATGTAGTTACGGGAAATTTTCGAGCGTTCCTGACAACAGATTTTATAGTTGTTGTTTTTTTGACTCAGCAAGTCACTTGTTCCTCTCTTACACTTTTTCCAGTACCACTCAACATGACTTTTCAAGCAATATGTACTAGCACTAGCTAATACAGGCTTTTTGAGTGTAATTCATCTTCTAAAGTTTATGACGGAGACCATCATCATGAAACTTACTTGCTTCAAAGAAACTCAGGATTCTTGCTCTGGATAACCTTGCTGGTTATTTTTGTTCTCCCTTACAAATAAAACACTCTATTGTTACCTAAACATCTAACTTTTAAGATAATAGAGCATATAGCTATAAATTACTATCTTTCTGTTTCTTGAAGGAAGTACCATGTCTTAGTTTATAAACTATACTTGTGGGAATACCCACAGTACAGAAGGGGAAGACAGCAGCAGGCGTGACTGAAGATGCCATTAACACTAACTCACACCCCTTATCCATTTAGGACTTCTAGAATATTCTTTAGTCGAACATGTGTTTGTGACTGAGCATGAGCAATTATGTATTTTCTTTTTAAATTTCACTGGTGGGTGGCAGACCTATAAATTTTGAAGGTCGTCCTCCCGCAAATCAGTCAGTCTTTGGTGCTCATATTATTCTTACCTGTAACATACTTCATTGCTTTATTTATTACCTCACATAACTTCCTTGAGCGATTTCAGGGCTAGTTTTAAGGGTGAAGAGTGAGAACAGGATATTTTATATTACAGCTACCAGAATAGACTTACTCTGGTGGCAGCGTTACCAAGATCTGGGACGACACCTGGCATCCAACCCTTTACCTGGCGGGAGTTGCGGTCAATTCCTAAGACATTCCCCCACAATACTATACTACCAGTTTGAGCATGAACAAGCAGGTGACACAAACAAAATTATGGTAAGTACCATGTAAGGAAGGTCCTTAGCAAGTTAAAGTTTGATGTCATTATGAATGCTATATCAGAGAAGAACTATTTTCATTGAGAAGCTATTATGGCCAAATACTAGGCAAAAAAATGGTAGATAGATGATTTGTTTGATTTATCTAGAAATGCTCAAGTTTTACAACAGGCACTCATCAGATTTGGATTACTTTATATATTATAAAGAAACAAGATTGGCCAAAAATCTGGATTTCTATTATTATTAGCAATGCTATAAACAATATTGCATAAAGCAGTACATTAGTAATTATATATAATATATATATTATATATTTATTTATTCCACACTAGATATCTTCACAATGATTTTTTTAGGTTCATGACCCGTGAAATAACTCACGATATTTCACACTGTTATTTCATGCTATACTGCTATACTGCTCAAGCTCATTATCCCTGTAGTTATAGAAACAGGCCAAACTTTAGGTTTTACAGCTACCTTCCTCTGGTGTGTCTTGCTCTTTACCCTGCTCAAGAGGGTTAGAGCAGCTGCTAAAATATTAGCTGGGGGTGTGTGTAGCCCCTACAACCAACTTTACGGCTGTGAGTTACCCCTTCCTCTAGTATTAACTACAGTAGTGAAGATATCTAATATGGAATAAACCACTTATTACACTTGTCAGAGTGTTATGGCAAGATGTTTCACTCTCAGGCTTTAATTTCACTCGCCTCTGGCTCATGACAATAAACTAGCCTGCTCCTGAAATATTTCGCCATATCACACTCTGACTCATGTAATAAGTATATTATTATATATATATATATAATATATACCTTTAACTACTGCCTAAATTTTGAACTCAATAAAATAATGACATGTGTAAGTAAAATCCAAAGTTTTAAAAACAACTTACCAATATTATCAGTTTTAAATAACGTCGTAAATAAAATCATATACTTTAATATAATAACTTTATCAAAATGTCAACTGTATAAATTGTTATTGGTGAAATAAACTAACCTCCAACTAAAAGAAAACTTTGATGAACTCCTTCATTCTTTCCAATATGTCCAATGCATTCGTAAATGCCAGAGTCATGTTCAGCTAAATTTGTGATAGTTATCACTTCATTATATCCATTGTAAGATTCTGATATAGAAAAATCAAAGCTTTTTCCATCCTTCCTCCATTCTGGTAGGGTACTAGATGTACATTTAATACTCACAGAACTTCCTGTATAGGCTAATTGTAATTGAGGCTGAATATATTTAGTACTCCCTTTGTCATATAATTCTAAAATATGTATATAGTTTTCTTAAAGTACTAATGATTAAATGTAAGTAATAATGATATTAGGCAAAATGTAATTTGGGAGACTTCCTAAAAAGTGAACAAAAAAAATTTCTCAGTGAGATTGTACTTGCACCTATCCAAATTAAACCCATTAAAATTATAAATCACAGACTAGAGGTGCATAGTAGAGTAGGAAGTTGAGGATGGGAAGTGGGGCAAGGGGACAAATGGCCCATACAATAATTCTCAAGGGAAGCCTGGCTCCTCTAAGGTTTCCCCATGTTTATACTTTATTAGATGTTCTATACCATGAGTAATCTTTATAGTTAAATTACGGATCTAGTATAATGAAAGGTTATAATTATGTGAAAATTAGCAGATGTTATATCATCTATCAATATGCTAATTCAGTTACATCACCGTCTTTTAGCTACCTCTACAAAGCTTGGCTTAGAGAAACTTTGTGCAGCAAACTTTTCTGAGTATGCTTTTGTCCTTATTGAAATAAATTACTTCAAGCTAAATACACAACACGGGAGTGAAAAGTGTCCATTGACAACCATAACAAAATCCGTAAACTGTCTTGGTAGTTAGAGTTAACAAAAAATTTACAAGAATGTAGAGGTTAAAAAACTAGTTATTAACACATTATACACTAATTTACGCTTTTGTTTTGGTTGTCAATGGACACTTTTCAGGCAGTGCAAGTACATTTTGACCTCAGTAACAATAATTTAATAGCTTTGAATATAAAAAATCAGACCATCTAAAAATGTGACCGTCTATAGGAAAACCAGGCACAACGTGGCACCTTCGAATTTTTTTTTTTTGCACTTACGGAGTTGTCGGCGTCCAGATATTGAGCTCTCCAAGTTTTATCGTCGCAGCTTTAGTCGTTCCTGCTATAATAGACCTAACCGTTCCCTTCCGCAGGCTTGAAACAATACATTTTTAAGAAATCGATCGATCTTTTCTCGATATTACGCACGCCGCGTTGTGCCCGGTTTTCCCGTAGACGGTCACAAATAGTACCTGAAATCGTCGGGGTTAACATGTCAGGTTTATTATGTTACAACACCTTTAAACTTTCTACTCTCTACAAGATTGTCTGTATAGGGTATGCTTACAAAGAAACTAGAGAGGAGTTAAATCAATATTTTTGAAATTTCCTGGAGATATCATTTTAATTAAAAAAATGTGACTAAAATTAACTCTAGCAATGCCAGCCATAAATGCTGTCAGTTGTGATGGAACCATTGGCAACTGTATATTACACAAGAAATTAAGCCCTGCCTAACACTGCAGCTTTCTGAATTGTCAGGGATGCCCAGGGTAGGGATAAAGCTGCCCTAAAAAATCACTAAACTCCCAACAGCCCCCCCCCCCCCCCCCCCCCCCCCCCCCCCCCCCCCCACCCCCACCTGATAGAAACCTGGGTGGTCCAGGAGTGAGGATATAGTTATAATGTGCCAAAATTTTATTGAACCCTGCCACTAGAATGGATTGCACTACTTATAAAAACAATTATGTGAACACACAATAATATAATTGTAATGGTGAACATTAAAACATAAAAGTATACATACTTCCCACATAAAGAAAACTTTCATAAACAACTCTTTTTTTATTATAGATTGGAATGCATTGATAAATTCCTGTATCAGATATAGTCAATCTACGTAAAGAAATAACTTCCTGCTGTCCATCATACAGTTGTATTTCTTTGTATCTGAACTTTTTCCCCTCTCTTCTCCATTGTGGTCTCCTATCTGACACACATTTAATAGTTACTGACTCTCCAGTATATGCAAATTGACGTTTAGGCTCAATATAGGATCTTGCTTTAGGCAATAGAACTATAAAAAAAAAAGTCTGTGACTTCAGGTAGTTAGTTGTTGTTGTTTTTTTTCCTAGCATACCTTATTCACTCTAATATAGTACTCCTAAAATTAATTACTGCAGGGCACAGGACTTTGAATTGATTAAACAAACCTTGGGGGCTATTTAGAGTGGGTCTTAGCACACCATGTGTAGGTCAGATGGCCTGCAGTATCTTACACTTTTCAGGAGAACTTCAAAAGGGTTGTACAATAATATCTGTACAGGAATAAGATCTGTATAGGATATTTGGAACCCTCTGCAGAATGAACAGCTCAGAACTTAGCACTAATCTGAGAATTAAGAAGACAATATTATTCTGTAGCACTAATTAAAAGAGATGTTGTTAGTTATGATCAGGAGAGCAAACTTTTGTTGTATATCACTGCCAGTGATGGAGAGATGAGCTGTAGCTGTTGATAGTGCTAAAAAAAAGAAGATTAAATCATATGTGTGTTAGTACACATGGAAAGGGAGAAATTGATCTTATTAAGTAATAATGATGATGTAATCATGAATGATACATGTGCAAAAAGTGGATAGTAGAGCCAACAAAAAGAAAATTTTGGATTATTTTTTTATTGGCCCAGTGGTGTCTCTTACCCTTTAGTTACAGTGACACCAAATTTGAGTGGCTAAAACTTTTGTTAAAGGTCCAAGCGACCCATTTAAGGGTGCTGCCCTGCCAAATAGGCCACGGTTGCTAGGGCTTGTTAAACCTACTTCTGCTTTTCCTCCAACCAGCAAGTACTGCTAGGAGAAAGCACCTACCAAGAATGAAGACTGGAAGTCGATCGCATCTCAAGAAATATACCCGTCACCATTTTGGACTTAGTGGCTGTACTGCACAGCTACCACCGCAGTTTAGTAGGCGATTTTTTTGTATATCATTTTCTTACCCGTGCGTGCTTGCCATAATGTTCAGTTTTTGTTGAATTTTATTTTATTGTTCTATTTACTCACCTTACCACGTGAACTGTTGTCGATTATTTCTGTGAAATACGGTGTATTAAAACATCTCAACGTTATAGGGTTGACCCCTTGTGGCCCTAAACCCAGGCAAAATTTGAACCATAACAGTTAGTCCATTCCTGAGCAGTACGCAAGAGAAGACTTTTGTCACCCTACAACAAGAGAAGGCAACATATTTTGAAAGTCCATCACTTTTGTTTATTGATTTTAAGTGATTCCCTCTAATATTCATTGTTCCTTTGTTCCAAAACGGGCAACAAGTTGGCTGACTCACTTAAGACAAATATAATCCTAACCTTAGCTAGCCAGTGAACTAACAAACCAAGCTAGTTGATCATTTCTAAAAGAGTGACTGTATTATAGTTACCACGACTTACTGTAATTATCAAACTGTTGGAAACAGAAAAAAAAGAAAAAAAAGAAGTACAATACCGCCTGCAAAACTATGTCTATACCATCAGGAGCTAATTAAAGCCATACCTGTCTAGTACCCTTACGCAAGGTGAGTAAGGCCTCCCTCATAAAAGAAGCAAGCAGCCCCAACTATAACTTACTGTGGTTCAGCTGAGCACCCCCATTTTCGGAGCACAAGTGAACTATAACAAAATAGTTATCAAAACATTATACACTTTTTACGATTTTGTTTTGGTTGTCAATGGACACTTTTCAATAATATAATAGTGACATTCATAATAATGCTTCTTTAGTATCTATATCATTAGTTTCAAAATTTCAGTGCGTTTGACCTAACTATATTGGGCCCCACATTGTTGCTAGCTGGGATCTACTCTCCCCCCACCCTCCAAATACTTGGAATATTGCAATTGTTAGTAACTAGTTATCATTATATTGATAGTCAAGCTGAGACATTTATATAGAGCGTAGAGAAATAATTATTGATTTATGTGAGTGTAACTACTAAACAATATACTTACATTCAAGTACAGATATTGAATATAATAAACTCAGATATTCCATTAAATATTGAATATTCCACACCAATTATTTCCCAGGATAAACAGAGACGCTAGATCAATTAATATGCCAGGCATCTAGACATAGCTTAGCTAGTCAAAGCTGTGAGTAAATTAGACCCTGTGGTTTACCTTTTGTAAATTTTATCTGGAGGATATCTTCCCACCAAAAAGTGCAATTCTCCCCAATTATATATATATATATATGTGACAGGCTCTGGGAAAACTGGACATTTCTAAGCAAACCAAAAAAAATGATTTTTTTATGTTAATAAAAAGCTACAATTTATCTCAACTTAGTGCTAAATTACTGGATGGTAAAACCTTAGACTCGCACAAAAACTGGCAGATGAACTGGGCTGTATTCAGCAAAGCAATTGAACTAGAAATCGTGAAAACGTAAATTAAATTCCCACTTCCGGTATAATTAACGTTTCCGTATACTTAACGGCGTACTCCGCGTACTCAATTAAATTGTGCAGCCGCTTTTTAACGGCAAGATTATATTAAAGGTCCCCCAAGAAGACAGGATGCTAGCTCTAATTTCCCTGGCTTTTATTTGCTCTCTCCATACCCCTCCCATCAATTACTCTCTCTTGCCCACTTTGTTTTCCATTCTTTCAGCCTTTATTGTCACCTTCATCAATAATTTCATATATTATTACTAGTGGTGTGCTTGAGCACAAATGGCGAGCGAGCCTTAAACTACACTATTGTTAAATTTGATTTTAACAACTAACACTCAAGCTATTAAAATAAAGTCGAGTTTTTAAATTACGTATGAGGTAAAGGGGTTTCAATGTCATAGTAAACGCCGCAACAGTTTGAATTGAAAAAGAAGCAACAAAATCAAATCACGTTATTTAAAATTTTCTTTATGATATTCTTAATAGTAGTTGTAACGCACAATACTTTCACACAACTGAACATACCTACGCAAGACTTACCTTCGTGGTTCGTCTAGTGGACAATGCATTTTTAAGTAAATACTGTTGAGTAGGGCTTATAACTGTGACAAATAGCGCATTAACTTACCACCGCCACTAACTCGAATAGAAATGGAGCTCCCATAAGATTTTCAGTTTTAACTGCACCCGCAAAACAATTCAAAGCCGTAAACAATTCAATTTCTAAGGTGATACGGGTAATGGTCGCTAAACCGGAGGATTCTGTTTAATGAAGTTTGGGACGGGGTCGAACGCGGAGCGAACACAAAAATACGGAGGGTCAAAGTACAAAATGACATACGTACGTCCATATATATAAATAAACAAACATCCCCAATTTTTTCATTTTTACACCTGTAAGTGTCTCGCTCGCTACGCTCGCTCGCCAATGATCATCAAAATTATGATTTGTGGTGTAAAATACAACAGTGGCAATCAATAATTTGTGGTGAATGAACTATTATAGCTAATCTGAACAGAAGGCAGGATATTTTTGTCATAACTGTGAAAGGGTAGTGGAGCCGTTCTAAAATTTCATTTTCTAAAGTAGTAATACAGTAATCAAGACAAACTTTTTGTTCAGGTCCGTCATCAGAGGACTGAACAAGAAAGAACACACATAAACAATCAACACCAATTAACAATTGCCATACACACATACAAACATATCACCCCTCAAACCTTATCATATTCATACCCGTACAAACCACTGAGTTCAGTCTCATCTTCTTTCCTTATAATGTTGTACTTGTATTTGTTCTTTTGTGACTGAGTAACCTAATCCTTGCAAGACACCGTAAGGAGTGCCGCTTTGGGGTGAAAGAAAACAGTTTCAATCTAGGAGCTGTTAGTACAGCACATTCTCGCGGAGCCATTAGGCCTCAGTTTCCTGGTCCTTCGACTTGTGGTCCTTAGGCCACACCCCTAACTGAGCTCGGAAATTTACACCCCCTCCCCCCAACATTGGTCCTTCGAGCGGATGCTGCTAGATCTTGGTAAGGAGGGCCAGTGACCTGGCTCGACCCTAGCTATCTGACTGAGCCAAGCAGCTCCCATAGTCGACTATTCGTTCGTTCTACATCACTATTTGAAAGTTCGTAGGCCATGCAGCTTCTCATTACCTGTCAATTTATTTTACACCGTGGTCAGTTGAGTTCTAGTTGTTGGATCGATTCGACCAAAGCCACAGCAGCATCGTCAGCCTTCAACATCATTCAACACTCATCAGTTAATCATCTCTTCACTTCGCGCACATCGCGTATCGATTCATCAGTCGTCCTACGTCCTACACTTCTCGGTCGATTCAAACATTCGACGAGGTTATTCCCCCAGCAGAGACACTTTTTTGTTCGCGGATTAGAAGAACCAGCGGCATTCAAGAATTAGTGCAGTTGATTCTTGAGTGATCTCAGGTCCGTAGTGACAGGCTCCACCAGCAAACACGCAGTTTTGTTGGACATAGTCATTTGAAGCTTATTCCCACCTCAGGTGCCAGGAGAAGTCATCATCAACACAGGTGATCATCAGTCGCTCTCAAAGTCAACACTCGTTCACTCACACAGCAGGAGATGGACGATCTACAAACCATTGTGGACATCACGTCCCTAACAGCCAAAGTTAGACACTCCGCATGAAAAGGGAGACTGACAAGGCTGAGCAAAAGGCTGGCAGAATTCGAAGCCTCGCCATTGAGTGAACTAGAAGCTTCACTCTTGGTTCGTCTCAGACGCGACCTAATCAAGGAGAACAGACTCTACAACGCTCTCCAAACTAAGGTGGAGCAGCTCCTTGAAGTAAAACAAGGAATAACCGAAGAGGACCTAAGCAAGGAAATCTACTGTAGAACCATCACCAGCGAGGCACACGACGAGCTGGTCATCAGAGCAGATACACTCAAACAAAATCTGGGTCACTACCTGGATGTTCAACTCATACAGCAAGAGTTCGACACTCTCATGGATCACTCAGATCCCAGTGCTGGAGAATTTGAGAAGGATTGTTCAAGAGTCCAAAAGAAGATCTCGAACTTCCTCCACCAAGCCGGCTCCTTCTACGCTCCAAGTGTCAACAACTCTCGTCGCACATTCGAGAAGTACCTAGTCAACATCACTGTCAAACACTCACAGAAGGCAGGTCAAAGAGACGAGAACGCAAGGAGAAGGCAGACAGTGACACTTCAATCTCAGAGAAATCAAGACCCTCGAGGGGCAGCCTCGCCAAGTTCCGAGAACATTCCACTTTACCTCTTCAAGCCATGCAAAAGCTTAAGTGTGTGGATACCTAACAAATGGCAGCAGCACTAACTCTCAGTCGTTTTGACTCCAATCTGAGAGAGGAATGGACGAAGCACTTCAAGACTTCCACAGAACTTCCAACTCCCGAAGATATCGAAGAGTTTCTCGAACCACTCGAGAATAACCTTCAGTCATTGTTCCTGGGTGGCCGACCCTCCTCTAAAAACACGCCATCCAGGAGACCAGCCAGCCAAGCAAGTCCCAAGAACAATCAGTCAGTGTGCGTCCTCTGCAAAGAGCCACACAGATTGTTTCGGTGTCCTGTGTTCTTAGGATATGATCCTCCTCGCAGGCACAGATACGTGAAGGAACGCAAGGGTTGCACAAACTGCTTGAGCACCAATCATCAAGTACATCAGTGCCCCTCTTCTTTCACCTGCAGAGAGTGTAACTGCAAACACAACACTCTTCTTCACAGGCCGAACACACATAAACAATCAACACCAATTAACAATTATCATACACACATACAAACCTTAATCATATTCATACCCATACAAACCACTGAGTTCTGTCTCATCCTCTTTCCTTATAATGTTGTACTTGTATTTTGTTCTTTTGTGACTGAGTAACCTAAACCTTGCAAGACACCGTAAGGAGTGCGCGCTTTGGGAAAACAGTTTCAATCTAGGAGTTGTTAGTACAGCACATTCTCGCGGCGCCATTAGGCCTCAGTTTCCTGGTCCTTCGACTTGTTGTCCTTAGGCCAACCCCTAACTGAGCTCGGTAATATACACCCTCGAACACTTTTGTTGTTAGTGATAATAGTATTGGCAATTCACTTAGTGCAAACTCAGTCTGCAAGTTCTAGAGACTACATGAAGAATTTAAGGTATTGAAACTTGCTAGCTAACTCATATCTAACTAAGCTTTGCCATTTAGCTAAAATCTTACCTCAAACAATGGCCCAGAACTACGGTAACAGCCGTTGCGAACTTAGGAAACAAGGAATCGTTCACGTAAAGCAGGGTAGTAACAACTAAAGCGCTCAACAAAGTGCCAGGGGCACGTCACATTTACTTACTCGATTCGCTGAAAAGACCAGTAAACGTCATTGGCGATCTTTACCTTACAACTGCAAAAATTAAACTAAAAAGCTACTAGTTCAAAATTTAAGATTAAGTTATGAAATTTATATATAATAATTTTAACCTACTTGGCTATGTTATGCCAGACTCTTAGATGTAACTATATTTTTGCTGGATCCCTGGCCTTAACACATTTTTTGATTAATTGCCAAAATATTTTGTGATTTAAAACGATATTATGGCACCAATTTTTTTGTAATGAAACTTTAGCTAACTAGCATACAAAATTAGAAAGATTCATATCAATATTTGCTCTTTTTCTGGCTTAAACACATTTAAATTACTGTTTAAGAGCTCTCATTCTGGTCCCTCTTACCACGAAATTAACCACATAACCACAAAAACATTTGGTCGGAAGGTTAATATGATATTTAATGTGCAAGTGTTTCAAGCATTGATCACATACACTTCAAAAATTATAGTAGATTAAGCTGTTACAAAATTCCCAAAGTTTGCACTCTTAAAATTTTGGGTAAGTTTTTGAGAAAAAAAGACAAAAGGGACTTTATTCGGCCATGCCTTTTCACTCGTTTACCTGCCATTTAGAATGGATGACGTTATATGCTGAACGGCTGACCACCACCTTGATCGAAAGCTCAACCGGTCCAATGAACTTTGAACATGAAGTATGTGCATATGGTTGACTATTGCAGCAGGTATGAGGTTGTGCCTATATGGCATTGAGTGGCTCAAGGATAGGCAACATTGAAAATCTGCAGCAGTACACAACTGAGTTGAGTCAACATGTGTCTTGCTGTGAGGGTGCAATCATCCTGAATGGAGAAAGACGACAGGGATTAGCTACCATTTTTACTGGAAAGTGCTCCAAGTGCTCACACACCATCACACTAGAAACTTCTTCTAAAGTAAAAGGTCCTGGCAAGAATATTAAGTGGCAGTGTAATTTGGCTGCAGTCTGGGGATAGATGGTGACCGGAAGTGGACATAGCCATCTGGAGGAAGCAATGGGGAGTTTGGGAGTCCCAGAGATGACCAAGGCTGCATTTATCCATACCGAGTGTGACATAGGGGAGTGGTGGAAGGGAAAACTGATGGAATCTATGTTGGGAGCAGGTAGGGAGAAGAGGTTGGCTGAGTTGGCTTGTTGTTACCACCAAAGAGTTCCAGCAATCACAATTATTGTAGTTGGTGCCTGGAGTAAGCGGAGTCACAAACATTCCGACAATGCTAATTCCACAGTGGGGATTATTGTAGAAAAGGCTACCGTTAAATTGCTTCATGTAAGAGTACATAACAAGTTTTTGTTCAGCTTGTGCTCTAAATATTCCACAAGACCAACATCGTTGCTACAAGAATTGGAATGTGTCCTCCTCAGAAATGGAAATAGATGTGATTGTGGAAGGATTTCTTCTGGCAGACAAGACGTGTGGAGTATGATACATAACTATGATTGGGGATGGAGACATTTATGTTTATCCTTATCTTATTCAGCAGGTTCCAGGTTGGGATCATTGAATTAGAAAGCTGGAGTGTGCCAACCACGCCTGCAAGTGCTATAGAAGCTCCTTGGAAACATTAGTTAGAGAGAATCCAGCATATAAAGGAAGTGGATTGACAGAAAAAATGAGGAGGAGGCTGGTCAGTGCAGCTTGCTGCACTATAAAAATGCGTAGCAAGGAAGACAAAGCTTGGTGTGAAGGTCTTGAAACAAGATCTCAAGAACGGGCCCAATCACTTTTCAGAAACCATCAGATTTGTAGTCCTGACTTCTGTTCTGTAGCGAAGAACAGTCAGGTGACTCCCGAGTGTCCTCCATCCAGAAGCAGTTCTCTTCAGCCAGAAGAATGAAGAGTTGGAGTTCGAAAAGATGACAGTACTCCAGTAGCAGAAGTAGGAGCTCAATCTATTGAAGAGGAAGAATTTGAACTAGGGGAAGATGATGCATATGCATGTAAGTCAGATAACTATGTTTAATCTGTGAAGGGACTGGTGCTCTATCATATGTAGTGTAAGATAGCAAACAATTTCGTTGTCAATTATACTTATTTGTTTCAAGAATTATAGTTATATGCATTTAACCCCTTTCGTTCCTGAATTGTTTGGACGCACGCGGAAAAATCTAATTTTCTACCGTGGAATAGAGCATTAACGTTTTATTTTTTTAACTCGATGCTGGCTGGGAAAACTCCATAGCAACCTTATATCACTAAATAGACCAAGAGTTTGGGATTCCCCTCATTTTTTGATTGAGAAAATTGAATAATATATAGGCCCTCTACTAATACTTTTTAAAAAAAAAATTTTCCCAAAAATTTTCGATTTTCCGATCAATAATAATAAAAATAAAAAAAATAGAAATAATACTGTTTGATGTATTGTATACGAGCCATCCCGCAGTTCTTATCAAAGAATTCTTCTTATTGGTCCCCTAGCCCTAGCCCTAGCCCTTACGCGGCGCTATAATTGGTCACGCGCGGCGCTATAATTGGTCACATGATTTGATTAACCAATGAAATGAGTTTTTTGATAAGAACTGCGGGACTGTAGTTGTATACCAATATTATATTAGTTCAACAATAAAATATGTTGTTTGTTGTGCTTGGTGCAGATTGTGATCATGTAGGAGACATCTATGAGTGTCCACATGGAACGTATGCCATCAGACCTCGAGCTCCACTACAAAACAATTTTGTTGCCTCATCTGCGTCCTCTTCACAATCCCTCTTCACAATCCCTCTTCACAATCGGGTCGGTGACTGCATACACATATGATCCTAGTAGTACATTTGGTTTAAAAAAAATTAATTTTTTTTGAAAATTTGAAATTGTTCAAAAAAACCACAAACCACTTTCAAATCTCAAAACTCAATGAAATATATATATATGTGACAGTGCCTAGGAAAAGGGACCTTTTAGGTAAAATCAAAAATGTACAGTAGAGCCCAAACACCAACAAAAAAAAATTTTTGGGGGTTTTCTTTTTATTGGCCCACAGGTATTTCCTACCCTTTAGCTACACTGACACCAAATTTGAGTGGCTGAAACCGTTGTTAAAGGTCCCAGCGCCCCGTTTAAACACAGTCACCTTTTACTCTCTATTTTGACCTTCCGTGCGAGCACGGAAATCCAACCCGGAGTAATTGAAAATCGTGGGCGAATTCAATTTGTTGCCTAGCACTAAATTACCCTACCTCGGATAATCGCGGGTAAATATTTTTTAAGTTTTTGTTAGCATTGCAGCAACAGAAGAGAAATAGTAAATGTGAATAATCAAGCTATATAGGTTGATGTTGCTATTTATGGAGTCTTGTAGTTGGAGCCTGCAGACCTGGAGACTCCTGGGACTATTTTTGTGAAGACAATAGAAGAATCAGCAAGTCTCTGACTGGACAAAGGTTTCAGTGATGATGAGGACTTCTGTCACACTACAACAAGAGAAGGCAACACATTTTGAAAGTCCATCATTTTTGTTCATTGATTTAAAGAGATTCCTTGTTCATTTGTTCCAAAACAGGCAACAAGCTGGCTGCAAGACAAATATAATCCTAAACTTAGCTAGCCAGTGAACTAACAAACCAAGCTAGTTGATCATTTCTAAAAGAGTGACTGTATCAATGACTTACTGTAACTATCAAACTGTTGGAAACAGAAAAAAAAAAAAAAAAAAAAAAGCACAAAACGGCCTGCAAAATTATGTCTATACGCATCTAGTGCTATTTAAAGACTTACCTGTCTAGTGCTCTTACGCAATGTAGGGTCTAAACTGAGTAAGGCCTCCCCCATCAATGAAGTTAGAGGCCCCAACTACAACTTACTGCCGTTCAGCTGATCGTCACCATTTTCCAAGCATAAGTAACAGTCTTACGTAACCCGTAACGCGGACTTCCGGTGCCATGCTGGAACCAAATGTAGTAATATTCAGAGAAATTCAGAGGAAAGTATTGATTTCAAGAGGAAAATTGAGCTGCCAAAATCATTTAACAAAAAAGAGAATAAAAGGAAGCCTGTTATGGAGAGCCCGATGGAACCACCAAGTAAAAAAATAAAAATAGAAGATACCAAACTAAAACCACCAAAAAATCAAATAAAAATAGGTGATATTACTAATGTGAAAGAAAAAGAAGTTGTACGTATGAATGATCAATCTTGGATACAAGAACTTTTAAGTCAGAAAGATCTCACAGAATTGATTTCTGGAAAATGGCTCAGTGACAGTCACATAATTGCTGCATAGAAATTGCTTCAGAGACAGTTTAAGCTTATAAGTGGTCTTCAACCCCCATATTTGGAGCAACACAACCAATTTAAGAAAATTACAACCAATGGAGTGCAAGTCATCAATGAAAATAGAAATCACTGGGTATGCGTGTCTACAATAGGTTCTCTACCCAACACTATTGATGTTTACAACAGCATGACAAAATCAAAGATCAGTGCTCACATAATGAAGCAATGTGGAGAATTGTTACGGTCTAAAAGAAAACATGATACCATTCGGTCTATGGCTTGTCAGCCACAAGTTGGTGGCAGTGATTGTGGACTTTACGCAATTGCCAATGCAACTGAGCTGTGCTTTGGTGGTAGTCCTTGTTCTGCCATGTACATTCAAGACGCCATGAGGAATCATTTTTTGTCATGTATTGTTCAGAAAAAAATCACGCCATTTCCTCGAGCAGGCGAAAGTATAAAACGGGAGGAAGTGATTTTCACAAAGGAATTAAACATATTATATTGTTTGTGTAGACTGCCAGAAGATAAAAGGCAATGCATGGCAGAATGTTCACAATGCCATGAGTGGTATCACAGCAAGTGTGCTCAGATCCCTAAAGAAGTTTTTAATAAAAAAATTACCTTTTCCTGTCTTCAATGCAAAGTAGCTAAAGCTTGATTGTTCACTATTCACTTTAACTTACAAACCTTACTCACAGTATTCACAGCACAATATTATCATTGTAGTTTTAAATAATAATGTTTTAAAATAACTACATAAAACAATTTCAATTGGGAGGGGGGGGGGGGGGGGGGGGGGGGGGGGGAGGCAGCTGATTCATTCATAAATGCCAACAACATACTGTACTATGTATTCCTAAAAAGTGCAGCTGATTCCTAGATTGGTGGGCTTTTTGGGAATTCCCAGAAAGCGCAGGGCTTTCTATAGAATGCGCAAATTCCTAAAAAGCGCGGAACATATATATTATAGCTAAACAGCTTTCTCTATCTCAATATAGCTATAAATAAGTCCTTTCCACAACAGAAGCTTGCTAGTTTTCAAGAGAAAGACAAGAGAAAGACAAGCTTACATCAATCATCTTCTTTACTTCCATTGTCAGTATTAGAGTTGACGGAGTCTGGTCCACCAACCCTGAAGGGCCTCCTAGATGTCGTCTCCCTCCTCTCCGCTTGATCCTGAGTCGCTAGAGTCAGTATCAAGCTAGTCTGAAACTTCCACAGCACTGTAACTGGTAGACGCCATCTTTCCAAACTGACTCCGAAAAAAAAATTTTTTTTGCATAGTTACCTGGATCACACGACACGCTCACTTTTTTCCTATGATGTAATAAGCATTACCTAAGACTGTACGTAATGGGGAGGTCCCCAGTTGAACTGGCGATTTTATAAAAAAAGGAGAAGACAGTAAGTCAAACCGCAAAGTCTTGGTTGGCAAAGAAGCGGTTGTTTCAATGTGTTATGGAAGGCTACTGGGCTCAAGCAATTTTTCGCTGCTTCTACAAAGCTCTGGAGATGACTGGATCCAAAAATGAAGCTGCTGTGAAGAAGGTAACTTTTTAAAATTTAACGGAGAACCGATGTTGTTGTTTTTTGCCGAGGAAGAAATAAACGCAACTGCTGTGAGGTACTGTCTAAGCAGTCCTGGCTGAAAGCTATTTTAGATGCTTCTCCACTGTATTGGGCACCTGTGTATGCAATCTGAAGGTTCTGGCTATAAAGTAACTATTTTTTTAAATTCGGAGAAGCCAATCGGTCTTCACCCGCTTTAAAGCGGGATTGTGAACGAAAGGGTTAAACTAGAATGAAAGACACCTCATATTTCTATGTAAAAATAAAATAAATTAAATAATGATACAGTCTGACGCTTGTATAACAAAGTAGCTGTTCAGGTCTGAACAACGTTTAGAAGCAGGATTCCATGATTAGTCAGGAACTGCTTATTTGTTGTATGTTGTTTGTCATCTACTTGTCCCCACTTAAGTTTGTTGATGGTTGTTGAATGGTTTATGTGTGTTTGTCTTTAATCTCAGAGACTTGTGCCTAAGTGCTGTCAATTTAGTCTTTTCTCTCCGCCCATTATTTTCCCACAGTGAGTTTTGTGTCATCATCATCTTATAAGTTGTAGTCATACCGCCTTCAATGTTCTCGATTATTAGTAAAATTCCAAGTGCTGCGGGAGCTACTGCCTCGCTTGCGAGTTACGCTAAGTTGGAGACCTGGTCCTTCGAGTATTATAGCCTACCAGTCTATAATTCTATCTTATTAGTTTAGCTTTGCGCTGGCGGAGTCACGCCTGCTGGCACATTTTGGTCCTTCGAGCCGGATCTTTTAGCCTGAGGAACCTTGCCAGTTACCAGCAACCACTGTCTATTGAAGTATTATTTTAGCCTGTCGAAGCCCAGTCATATATCTGTCACCATGCCTACGGACTCAGAAGAAATTGCCTCTTACCAAGCCATCTCTGACCCTCAGCAGCTTGTAGATAAGCGGACGGGTCGCAAAAGCCAGCTCAAGAAATTGGAGAACTATTTTCGGCCATTGTTCAATGTACCTTTCGAACGCCTACGGAAGGAAGATGTGGACAGGAAGTTGCGAGAGTTGTAATGCTAGCTTATTTTCCTAGACGCCTTACAGGAATGTATCAAGTCACATATCGCAGTCTCCTCGCCAGCCGCTAAAGATGAGGAGAAAGCCAAGGCCGAAGCCTTCAAGGAGGTTTATCAGGAACTGGAGTCCAAAGTACAAGTCTTCCTGGACAAGATCGAACTATACGAAGAAGGCACTGACATGATCGATATACTGAATGATTTACATAGAGCTGTCAACCTGACGTCACCGAACTATCAAGCCAGGATTGCCGAACTCAATCTTCGGAATACAAGGTTTCTGGAAACAGTCTCGAGTCTACTCAGCTAATGGAGAGCTGGAGGAATTGAGAGGGAATGTCAATTGATGTATGGTGAAGGGAGTACTTTTCAAGCAAGTTGTGGTTGGCAGTGGAGGTTCTGTAAACAACATGGAATCAGGAATTTAAAAATGCAAGGGGAAAAAATGTCTGCAGATAAGGATGGTGCTGAGAATTTCATAACCTCCTATACTAAGTTTATTGAGGAAAATAGTTTTAATTTGGACCATAACTGTGACGAAACTGGTTTGAATTTTCGGTTTCTTTCTGAAAGCACTCTAGCCCCTTCTTTTTAAAAATCTGCAGACGGCAGAAAGAAAAGCAAAGAAAGAGTCAAGTAATGCTTGTGCTAATGTGTCAGGTTCCATTAAATTGCCTTTGCAGCTTATTGGGAAAGCTAAACATCCAAGGTGCTTTCGAGGAGTTAATATGAATTTGTTACCAGTGCAATATTACTCCCAGAAAATTGCTTGGATGAGTACAGACATATTTCTTGAATTGTTTAAGAAGAGTTTTGTTCCCACTGTACAGAGAGATCTGGGTGTACTTGGCTTGGAAAAGAAGGCAGTTTTGGTGTTAGATAACTGTCTGGCACATCCGGATAGCGAATATCTTGTCAGTGATGATGGAAAGGTTACTTGGTTCTTGGGACTTAATTCAGACTGCTACATTTCGCAAATCATGGAGAAAGATTATTCCAAAGGAGTGTCATATGGAATGTGATGATGAAGAAGTGGATGATGATGATTTCTTGCAGAGTCTACACGAAGTTGGTTGTGATGTTAACCAGCAGCAGCTTGATTCCTGGTTGAACAGTGACTGCAATGATCCAGGATTTGGAACTTTTACGGATGCAGAGATTTGTGATATGGTGACTGCTGATGATATCACTGATGAAGTAGTGGAAGAGGAAGAAGAAGAAAAGTGTCCTGTGACTCACTCTGAAACTGCTCACATGTTTGAACAATGTCTCACTTGGCTGGAACATCAGCCTGAAGCTAATGAGTACAACACAAGTACAATAAGGTCTCTCCAACTCCTAGCATCACAAAAACGTACCAAGTTTATGAAACAACTCTACAACATTTCTCAGTCAAAGAATCATAATCAAAAACTGTTTTAAACAATACATATTCAATTACAACATTATTTAACTACAATGAAAACATTCTGGTATCCCAAATTTTTTTAATTAACAGCCTTACACTACGTATTTTTCATTTCACTTATCCGAACTTTTCACTTATCTGAACAATAGTTGACTTGCCCATAGGGGTTCGGATATGTGAGGATTCACTGTATTTGTGAAATCATTTCCGTCAGCAGGCCAAAAAAACATTAGCACTGAGTACTTATCCCCTCTACAACTTTGGATGAGAGGAATGCTACGTGTTACAAGTGACCAAGAAGCTGCATCTGGTTTGTATGAAACGATAACTGAGGTAATATTGAACTAATACTGAGTGTGATCACCACAAACAACATAGAATGTGAATTATTATATTACGCTATCTTAAATTATAGGCAAAAAATGGGGAGTATTGTGAATACGATACATGTGCATAGCTAGTCAAAGTAAGATTGTTGTATGGAACTAAATGAAGAATGATAGTTTTTCGAGAAGAAATATTTTAATGCTAATTGAAATAGGAGCATATAGCTAAGTGACGATAGTGTAAATTCTGGTGTGGCTCATGTGCTTTATAAAAAAAGATTGCCTATTATGCTGGCTGGATTTGTGTATTTCATTCTGATTGTGGTTATAACTACTTTATTATTGTATTCGGAAGAAGCGGAAGAGTTTGGTGACTGTAACGGCAGTGCTGTACTTGAGGAAGATATTACAACAGTGGAAGTTCCATCAGCATTCTCCCCACTACAGCCCCATGAAGTAGATGTTGTACGATCGTTTATTGACCCCATGTCAGAGTGCGAGGATTTTGGAGTCTGTCTCTATGCTGCCACTAAACAATTCGTTCAAGAAGTTCTTTCCTTGAATAATTCTAGTTAAATGCAAATAGCTGTATGTAGTCGGACAACAGAAACGTAAAAAGTCAGATATCAAAATAACCATCCTCATAGTTATCTCACCATGTAATTTTGAATTAACAATAACTGGTGAGTTCCTGCCAAAAAGTGGCATTTATTAGATTATATTCTTCCTGGAAGTATAGGCCTTCTGTATGAAATAAACAAGCGTGTAGTCTTGTATATTAGTTTCAAAATTTTGGACATGTGGTTTTGGTTATCTAATTTATGCAGCAAAGTCTGCTATTTTAGAGAGACAGGGAAAGGAAAACGTTGAGGAAGAGACGGAAATCAATGGAAGAAGAAGAAATGGACAGGGAAAGAGAAGGAGAAGGGAAGAAATGAAAGAAGATCTATAAACTAAGTAATGATATACAGAAAATGTAAATTCTTGTATAAAGTCAAGGTCATATTCAGGGTTCATTTGCCATTAATTATGATACTTAATATTACATTATTTAAAAACCATAGTTTCAGCACCCAAAATGCTTTAAATTTCACCTATAATGCAATCATTATTCTCAATGCTCCACTATATATACCTAAAGTGCGGCTGTAGCATAATGCCTTTCAGTAATTTCTTTTTGTATCATGTAGCTACTAATTTTGGTTTCATCAGCTAACCAAATACTTTGCTAAGGGTTTTTGTTATAATTAGTTATGAAATCGTACTAAAACTCCTTGTTTACAAAGGGCATCTCCATTAAAGTGAAATCAACAGCATCATGAGAAAATTGAAATTACATGGTTGACTGATAAATGATAGAGAGCTACCAAAGTAGCTAGCTAGACACAAAGGAAATTAGGAAAATTAATTTAAAGTATTCAGAAAAACAACTGGGATTACTTCAGTACACATCTGCCACACTACACTAATCCAAACCCTCCATGGCAGAGTAAAGCAGTGTCCATTGCATCTTTGAATGCAGTAAAAGGTTTATCAAAGTAAACAGTTGGCAAAGTAAATTCAATTGCACACGTTGAGGCTGTAGGTAGAGGATGGGAGTGGTCAAATTTCAAAGTTGGTGATGCATACAATAACCTAATGGTGGCACTTGTTCAGCACCAGTAAAAAAAACTCAGTACCATTTCCAGAGTTATAAGTACTAAAAAATAGATCACACTAAGAAAAAAAAAGCCAATTTAATGAATCACTTGTTTGGCACAATCTATATTTTACAATTAAATGGTTCAGTCTAAGAAATACCGAGATACATAACAAATAGCTGGTACAATCAAAAGGTCATTAAAACTGCTAACAGAAAAGTAAGTATTGAATATTTCAATAATATACAATTCCAGGTGATATTACAAACCTTCCGTCACATGATTCGATATGAGACCTAAATTCATTGTAAGCAATGCGTCCCTTACATTTTAAACAGACTTCAGTCACCTGCAGTGACACATAATCTTAGATAATAAATATAATGTAATTTCTCAATGATAATGGAGAAATGTGTTAATGGTATTCATGTTTCAGATCAATTGCCTGCATAGTGAGTAGTGTCCCATGAGCAGAGTTACATTATTGCAATTATTATGCCACATTATGAAATTGAAAGTGGCATGCACAGTATAAGTAAAATAGAATTTCTCAATATGATAATGATTATGGCAAAATGTGTTAATGGTATTCATGATTCGGATCAATTACCTGCAAAGTGAGTAGTGCCCCATGAGCAAAGTTATATTATTGCCATTATTATGCCACATTATGAAATATTAAAAGTGGCATGCACGGTGTAAGCAGTTTTTTTGGTTGCAGCTTCTTGCTGGTTAGCACTAGGAACTCCCTAATATCTGTTAGCTCATGTTTGCCTGTCTAAGAGAACATCATAAATTTGCCATTTGTGGTAAGTGGTTTTGCTTTTTTGTTAATAGTTTTTAAATATTGTATTTCCTATAATGGCCTTATAGTTCATGATACCACTCATCCACTAGTTTATAAAGGGAAACCCTGATATGCAATTAACACTAGCCTAAATATAATTCCGTATCAATATTGATTTGGATAGGATGAATATAGATTCTTCCATTTCCAAATCTGCTTCTGAGCAAACGGGGACAATGACACATAGGAGACTGAATAACTTCAAGATCACGAGTGGATGGTACACAACGTAGTAATTCAAATCCCCGCAACTGTTTAATTTGGGAAATGATTGCAGTATAACTGCATGAAATTCTTCAGTGGAGGAATCTACATCAGGAATTTGAACTTTCTTCTCTCCAAGCCCAACTAAAGTAAGTAGTTCTCGACATGAAGGTTTTGTGGGAACCTTGTCAGATTTTGTACACGACAAGCAATAAAACTTCTATGTCAGCCTTTTGGGACGCTGCTGAAAAGGCAAGCAACCATTAGGGAGAGAAAGTTAGCCGGGGTCAAAGTGCATGAGTTGGCTATTACCCGCGAGTTTTCAGCGCGCGGCTAGTTGGGGAATTGATGAGGAAGCGCTTTAGCTAGAACTATGCATAAGGGCCAATGTCATGCATACATACATATATATATATATATGCATACATACATACATATATTATATATATATTATATTGTCATGCATACATACATATATATATATATATGCATACATATATACATATATTATATATATATTATATACACAACCTGTAGTGTTGTATTTGTTTAACTCTTTTCATTTTAGTGTTACAGTTTTCTACCTAAAGTATATCATTTTCAGTCTTGGTTTATTGAAAGTTCAGCCTTGTCTTGGTTTTGGTTATTCAAAATTTCATATCTCAATTTTAGTTCTTGTTTTGCTTATTGTATAATGATTCAGATTTAAGAGATAATATATTCAAGACTTCTTTTTATCTCTTCATTAGCTACAAGTATTTTATTTTATGAAAATTGATGAGGCTAAGAAAAATTCTTGTCATTCATAGCTACAGTAAGCATAACATTTTAGTTTTGAAGATATTTTGTTTCATTTTTTATTAAGATGGACTGATTGTCTTTTAGTTTTAGTTTTAGTTTTTGTGAGATTAAATTAGTTAAAATTAACTAAAATGTTGAACTACTATTAGTTCTAGCTAGTACCCAAATAATACTACTTATGACCACTCTTTTTACAGTTTGACAAAGCATCAACACTTTAATGAAAATCAGATAAGCTCAAATATGCCAGTAATTAGCATCAACATCAACACTTTAATGAAAATCAGATAAGCTCAAATATGCCAGTAATTAGCAAATATACATATATTAATATTAAATAAATACAACAAAAATCAACCATACATTTTCTTTTTACAAATGAAATAGCTAGCTAACTCATTTTCGATATTATGTGCAGTAATGACATATGTATTCTTTTGGAATTTCTTTATGATTGGTGCATGCACAGTGAATCCACATGGTACAAACAACACATTGAATCCAGTCTACAAATTCATGGTCGTTGCTGTCATTTTCTTTCAAACAAACTCCACAGACCTTTGACTCCAAATCTTTAAGCTTTCTTTTCTGTTCCAAAATTTCTTTGCTGGATGGCTTGGAGAGTGTTTTGTTGAGAGAAATTCTTTGTTTTTTGGTTGAAAAAAATTGTAGCTGTGTTTGATTGTTACTATTAGGTGGAATTTTTCTTTTAGTAGGCACAGCTAGTTTTTCACATGGTAATGATTTTATCACAGTCATTGCTGTGACAATATGAGACTTGGCTGCAGTCAATGCAGTCGCATCTTCACAATGTGCCACCATACTGCTGAGGTCATCAATCATTGAAAGCAGAAAACTTTTTTTAGTGGAGACGGTACTTGTTTCATTTGTTGCTGATGCCAGTAATTTGTTGAAGTATGGAACAGAGTTTTCAGCAACATTGATTTGGCTAGAGTTCGAGTTCATTCTGTCATTAGATGTCATATTGGAATTCATTGCCACAAGGTGTACATGTTTACAAATTGTAGAGTGTAGAGAGGCATCTAAACATGTGCAACAGAAACTGTGTATACATATTTTACATTCAGTGCAGATCAGCTTGCACATACATTTTTCAGATAAATTGAACTGCTTCTCTATAATATAGTGTGTACCTGGGTTACCTTGAGACTCAACCTTCCACTTTTCACTAGTAATTTTTGTGACGTTATGTGAAGAGTTGTCTTGCATTTCTTCCGCTTTCTTATGTCTCTTGCGTATCTCACAAACTCTATGGGTAGATTTTCCCATTTCTACCTTTCGAAATCTTTCAAAGGCTTTGTCTCGTGCAATTTTCAATAAAACAGTGATAAGAGAATCAATTCTTCTATTCTTTTTATGATAAAGATACACAATTTTTAACACTCTGTGAAAAGCTTCAAGAAACATGTTTGTGTTTACTGTTGACCTCACTCTGTAACAAGAAGCCCACTGTTGCAGTCTATTACAGTAATTCTTCATAAAGTAATCATAAAAACTCTCATAAAATTCTTTCAAATATGTCAATAAGTCTTGCAGCATCACTCTAAAGTTAGCTTCTTCAGTCTCCATCAATAGAACTCTGAGCTGATGATATACTTCCACTTGCTTTTCTTTTTCTACAATATGCTGTTGAAGTGCTTTCCTCCAAGCTCTGTCAACATGCCATGTACAGAGTAACTTTCTGGTGATCCCATCCCCAAATGTAGCTCTCCAAGCTGTGAAAAACTGTTCTGCATCATCGCTCATGAACCATCTGGAATTTATTTCACCAGTTCTGCTTTTTATAGCTTTCAAAAATTCCATCAAAATCAATGAATCTTGTCTGTTGCTAATCATCCACCCCACAGGGATTCCTTCCCCATACTCATCAACTACAAGTATTGAGGTAAAGTGGAAATCATAAGAGTTAGTTCCATGAGTGGAATCCATGCAGATAGCATTGGACCCAAATTTTTTTAGCATATCTCTTTGGAATTCAGTTTGCAAGCACAATAAGAAGTCGTCTTTTGTTGTACTGGTAATATGTTCATGGTAGTCTTCCCCTTGATTTTTAAATGCTAACACTGAATTATAGTCCATTTTTTTGAGCTCTTCAACCCAAGCACTAACACTCATCAAATCATTCTTGTGCTTAACTATTCCTTCAATATTAAATTGAGTTTTTATGTTATGTAAATCTTGTTTACTAATGAGATGCTGTCTATTAATTTTGCTGAATATTGTATCTCGAATATCATCCATAATGCGGTCCATACTAATTCCTTGCAGTAATTTTGATGCAATTTGGACTCGTATTTGGGAAGGAATTCTTAAGTAAGTCAGTTTTACTTCATGATTATGATGAGTAGAACAATACTTGACTTCAACTTGTCCATTGTGTTGACAAACTATAGCCTTTATGTGTGCAGTACACTGACCGCCCACCTTACTTGTCCCTTGAGATTTTAATTGTCTCTGGTGTGCTCCTCTAGGCCTATAATTTCCAGCTCTATTGCAGTAGTAATACCATATTCTTTTTTCATTGCATAAAATGGGAGAACATTGCTGGACATACTGTGATGTAGTAGTAAATTCTTCCTTATCCTTCCAAGACAAGAAGGATTTGAAGTTTTCAAACTGTAAAGTCTCAATATCTGCCTTGATGTTATGGTCATTTCTGATATGTGTTATTAAGGACTGGAGTGTGTTAAATCTGCAAGTAATGGTATCTAGGTGAGTTTACAATAAATTAAGTTTTCTTTGTGTTAAATGCATTTAAAATTTAATGATGCTTTGTATAGCATAACTAATAGCATGTGTTGTCTAACTGCATGAATGTGTACACCCAAAGTAATATAATAATTGATGAAACCTTAAAGCAAATTCACTGCTAGTTGTAATTATGAAGATTTGCTAACTAATTATGTTTTCAGTTTAATTTTAAGTAAACTAATGGAACACTATACTGACAATTTCAAGTTAACTATGTATAATAAACAATACTATGTCAGAAATGGATATGTTTCCAGAGGCAGTTCACTACAAGCGTTTGGGTTAAACAAGAAAGTCCAAATTAGCATGCTCAATCTGCTGTATAATAACACACACATTAATAGTTAGATTTGCTTTAGGCTGATGAATATTAAAAGAGTGTATGCTTGTGATGTCTTGTTTGAAGTTCTGTGCTTGTTTCTATTTGGAAACGAGGCTTGTCCCACAACAAATCCTTTTATGGAAGGAATTATGGGAAGGTCTGAATTTGTAGATAATGTAATGCTATTGTCTGTAATTGGAATACCTATCCAGTTATAATATTGTATTTTAAATTTGGCTTTACTACTACTACTACTACTACTACTACTACTACTACTACATGGGCAAGTGTCCACAGTACTGTATGAACATTACTTACCTTCCACTACAGATGCTACAAAATATACTGTGTTTTTCTCCAATCATTCCATGAACTTTCTTGACATGTCTGGAAAGACTACTTTTATGAGAATAGCATTCACTGCAGTAGGGGCATAATTGCTTTTTACTCTGAAGAACTCCACATTTGTCTTGAGAAATTAAACTTGTGTGAATTTTACTGTTTGAAGAAATCGATTTCTGTGAAATACAATTGTGAGCTGAAGACAATGAGCTTGTAGGCCTCAAGGGAGTAAAGCTGGTTAAAGAAGAATCTGTAGCATTATGTGAGACAGAGCTAGGAGAGTCCATACATGTAGAATGGTCAAGTGACATTGAGTTCACAATATCACTCTGAAGAGCTCCACATTTGCCTTGCAAAATTGAACTTGTGTGAATTTTGCTGCTTGAAGAAACAGATTTGCATGAAAAAACATTGTGACGACCTAAAGACAATGCACTTCTAGGCCTCAAGGGGGGAGTAGAACAGGTTAAACAAGATGGGTGTGTAGAATTTTCTGAGGCAGAGCTGGGAGAATTCATATTAGAATCAAATGCACTTGAATTTATAGAATTCTTAGTGGTTGAGGTGTCTGCGTCCAATGAATTCTGATGTGAACAGATTGCTAAAGAATGTGGGTTATCAGAATGGTGGTAAACTGAAGTAGCTAATTCACCTGGGCTTTCAGAACTTTTGGAGCACTGTGAAATACTACTTACGGTAGATGAATTTTCAAGCATTTGTGATTTCTTGTGAAAGGAACTAACTAAAGAAATTTGATTGCTTGATGAAGGGACCATAGAATTATAAAGGAAAGAATCATTAATTGTGACTATCTTGCAGTGATACTTCATTGCACAATTTGGTTCCAGTAAGTGTTGAGGGTTGTAATCAAAATTTAGGGGTCGTGTGAGACGCAATATTGCTGACCTCTTTCGTAGTGACCTGCAGTTTCAGTAATTATGACTAAGTTTTATTTACTCTAGATAGAAACTTACATCAAGCATCCATTTAAAAGTTCCTCTACCATAACTTTTCTCAGCAGTCCCATATTATGTGTCTGCAATGTTTAATGAACATATTTCATGTATATGATGTGATAATGTGTAGAACATAACATACCTGGTCAAAATTCCATTCCCATCCTATAACTCTGTACAATGCATACTTGACAACAAGAACAATAATAAGCATATAATTTTGTTGATACAGTAATAGTTACCTGAGATGAGAATACTCCACAATCAAAGGTGTTAATTTGCTGTGGTTGATCCTGAAACAATATTAAAAGAACAGTTCATCGCTGACATAATAGCTATAGCTATATAACATTGTTACCGTCCTATGAACATATTGCCACTCATTCCAATGCGGAACTGGGATCCCCTTTTCTAGGCATCTTTCTTCTAAAAAGGATCTAAAATATTTTACCCATTAATTATAAATACAAGGGTAATTCATACTTTAGATACCTAATGTTATGCCATCCAATTAAATAACTTCCTTTATATGAGTCATAGTATTCAGCAGATTTTCCTTTGATATCAACAACCTGTATTAACATGAAAAATCCATAAGATGTGAATTATCAGCCCTAGTTATGCACCAAATAGAATTTATTCGCTAAAAACATACTTAATTCACCATAAAATTATATTAGCCTATTATCACTCCAATGATGCATGAGCAAGATCAGCTTTACTAAAGCATAATATCTAATCAAATAAACTAGTTGTCAGCCAGCCATGGCTATAATTTAGCAAGTAGTAGCTAAAACTTTCGGAAAGTGTGTTTTTGTTTGTCAAGTTGTGTCCAATGGAACAAGCTGTATACACCACAACTCTCAGATACTATCACAAATACAAGTATCAGAAAAATAAAAAAATAAGAACAAAAAGAAGAAAGAAATAAAGAGCAAAAAATGAAGAAATAGCTATAGAAGAATAGAAAAAAGGGCAAAAAGTATAAAGAAGGGGGAAAATGAAGGACAATAAAGAAGTAAAAAAAGATAAGAAGGAAAAATAGGAAAAAAAGTAGGCTAAACAGTAAGAAAAAGACAAAGGAAGAAAAAACCAAACTAACAAACAAACAAAAAGAATGAAAAAAACATTAAAAAAAACTATAAAGCAAGATAAAAGGATTCACATATCTGGACTCAAACCACTGCTCCCTATCAAAAGTCAAGAACCACAAGACATTCAAAAGGACACAACTGATAGATAGAAACTGATAATTATTAATGTTATTTTGCCGCCTAAATGATGATGCACATGATTAGCTATTCTTAAGAGGCTTTGCCTGCTATAGCAACACAATCGCATGGTCAAATTTTACTCACTTTTTCTATAAAATTAAGTTGAAACAAAATTGGAGTACAATAATTTGATGTCATGTTTAAGCCGTTGGTGGCAGCAGTTAGAGATCAGCTACAGTATGATTAAATTACTGTCAGACAAAGACCAACAGATTACTGTAACCATTATGCAATGCACATCACTTTGAGGGTACAGAGAAGATGGACAATATTATGTATATATATACAGTATATATATATATATATATATATTACAAAATCTTACCAATAAGGTCCAATGAGACTCTCCTAAATTAATACTACACAGAAGTAGGTCTTGATTCAATATATCAATCTGTAAAGACTTGGTAGTGAGCATATAACATAATATTTATAGCATTGAATCTACCTTTCGATGCCATCTCTTCACTCCTTCATAACCATGTGAACACAACTTGGAATAGAATTGAGAACTTAAAACCAAAACTTTCTTGTTTTCCTTAATATATAATGCTTAAAATTAAAAAAAAAACACTTTAAGATTATCACCACTTACTCGTGAAGCTGTGGTAGCTACTAGTTCAAAATATGCTTCTATAATCTTCACACATATAGTTTTGATAAAGTTATATGTATATCCTAATATAAGGTTAACATTACCTCATCTGTTAACCACTCATTACTGAGCAGATTTGTGACAGCATATAAAGGTAGATTCCTGTACAATGTGCGGCCTATGTATATAAATGTATATAATGCTATCCATTTGTTCAATACTTTGTCTACCTTCATCAAGTTCAAACAAAGCCATAAATGGGTCTTGCATGGCTACATTAGCAACACTGACCGGTAGCACCTATAAAATGTTTTGATTGATCATTTATCAGATGTCAAATTTTGTAACAATTTAAATACCTTGTTGTCATCTACATGAAACCACTGACTATGGTCACTACGTGACCGAATAAATGCAGTGTAGTGACCCGTAGTTTCGGACAATTTGATATATTTTATTACTCCAACTAGTTTATACCTCACGTTATTGCCACCAGAAATAGTCAAAGTAGTTTTCTATACACATATAAATATCCAGTCATTTTGTCAGCTAAATAAAATTATATATAATTTCTACACACCCTTAGCAACCCCTGAACAAGACTTCTACAAGAGGTATAAATGTAGCGTGTTCTCAAGAAATTAACTTTTTGTACCTGAATTTGAACTTGAGGTATCCCTGTCCTGAAAAATAAGTCAAACTAAGTTAAAAAAAATTATAAAAATATATAAAACAAATAGCTAACATACTCATTTGCCATTTTTGTCAGATGAATGCTGAGTAACTTGGGGAACCGGTTGATTATGTCTGACTTCTCCATCATTCCACTTTCTTTGCACCTATTGAAGAAAATTTATGAATTTGATTCAAATTTCTCATTATCTTAGTATTTACATACTGTGTGCATTGTAGATCCAGAAGTTGTATAGAGCTTGGCATATTATCTGTCACCAAATCTTGTAAATGGATCTTTTTTCCTCCCTATTTTAGAGGATAAGCAAAAGGGTTTGATGGGGGAGGGTGGGAGTGGTATACGTTTAATTCCTACCTCAATATAGAGTTCCAAAGTATGATTGAGTGTCTCATTGTAGCTCACTGTACCACACTTCTTGCACTGAACTAAATTTTTAAATTGGATAATAAATTGTCTTTCACCCAATAATTTTTGCCAACCTGTAGATAATTCATTGAAGTAACACATGTCATGTACTTTACTTCTTGTGCTATGTACACCAATAGAGCAAGATTAAATCAGTATTTCAAATAAAATGTATTTATTTAGTACTTGGGTGACATCTCAAGAATTTTACTCATTAATTCACTGTAGAACTCTGCTGCATCTTGTTGATGTCCAGCGTTAAATGAGGAACTGATTGCTATGTATATAAATATATATATATATTATTATTAATATTAGAGATGTACAGTAGAATGTCAGTTATCCGGTCACATCAAAATTTAAAGCCCACCTGCCAGTTTTGCTGTTATACTGTACTGTACTAGAGAATGGCTACTGGCAAGAGGAAAAGAGTGGTGCTAAGCAAGGACAAGCTGGAAGTATGCGCTTATCAAAAAAAAGTTATTGGAGGCTGCTTTTAACCATATCAGCAGCTGTATTAGTAAAACATGTACATTGGCTTACCCCCAACACTGACTTAGGTCAACCTCTCCACAGATAACCATTACAGAACACACTGCATTACCAATTTAAAATGTATTATGTACACGTAAGTATTTTTTAAATTGGATTGAACTGTATGTAGTGCTAAAAATAGTAGCTTCAGTTATCGGAATATTCACTTATTGTGTCCGGATAACTGACATTCTACTGTAATTAATTGTAAACAAGGTGCATACATACCTTTTAAGGATTTAATGATTGGGCGAGAATCCAATACAGACATCTTCTGATATTTATATCTACTGTACAAATATTTAAGTACCTGAGGAGCGCACTGGGAACCTATATTTTTTCAAATAGTAATTTTCCTTTTTTATTAAATATTTATATAAGATACCTTGCATTTGGCGACAGTAGTTACACTTTACTCTCTCATGTTCTTCTATAATGTCTTTTACAAGAGCTATAAAGCCATTATGGTTTAATAAGCACTGAAAAACACTATTGGCATAGCAATTCATTGCAATGTTAGTAATTCCTGGTGGTATAGCTTCTTGATCACGCACAAACACTCCAGATAGAGCCTTCCAACTAGTTATTTCTTCAGACTTCCACAGTGAAGTAGACCTGTCCATACTTACTGTCCTAACCGGAAGGTTCAAAGGTTATTTTCAAGTCTTTTTAAGAGCATGATCATCGCCTGCGCGATTTAACGTGCATTTATGGCACGCGCGCTAGCGGGCTAACTTTCTTTCCTTAACGGCACTAGAAAAGGCATACTGTTTATTTTTGTTTAAAGTTTTTTCTTTGCTCTTCAGCAATGGCAACATTTCGTTGGTTTCTAATGCCACGAACTGAAGCAATGGCATCCTCATATGCGCTTTGAAATTAATCCACCTTTCCTAAATATATTTTTTTTGAGTAAATAAAACACTGTAATATTATTCCAATATAAAACATTGTAATATTATTCCAATTGCCATCAGCCTAACTAGTAGACCCTGCAGTCTCTCTCTTTGGCCTTGATCTTGTTATTTGCCACAAACATGGTGGTCCCGAGTACTCCTCTCCTCCATCTTGTCAGTATCAGTGATTACTGCCACAGTCCTTTCTCCCTGCAGTGGAAGATTCTACAACTGAATGCTACCTCTAATTAAAGTTCAATGCTTACCTCCAGCAGCATCTCTATGGTTCTCCTCTCCAGTTGTTACAACTTTTATTGCAACTCATGCTGGATACAAACTCACGGTTGGTTGTTTGATAGCTTAGCCAAGTGGTAGTCCCAAGTCCTTTATCGTTTTCCGTATCCACTTTTCCATAGTGTTTAACCGATAGCGCTCGCTTCTTCGCCGATGGTGGTCGAGAGTCGCGCGACGTACTGCTGCTGGAACTCGAATAGAAATGGAAGTCCCGTAAGTTTTCACGTTTTAACTGCGCCCGCAAAAGAATTCAAAACTGTAAACAATTCAATTTCTAGGGTGATACGGGTACTGATCGATAAACCGGAGGAATCTGTTTAGTGAAGTTTGGGACGGGGTCGACCACAGAACTAACAACAAAACGCGAAGGGTCAAAGTACAAAAATACCTTCGTACGTCCAAACATAAACAAAATATCCCCGATTTTCAATTAAGTTAACCCTGATAGTGTCTCGCTCGATTCGCTCGCTCGGCCAATCACCCTAGAAACTAGTGCTGTGCTTGAGCACAAATGTCGAGCGAGCCTAAAGACTATACTATTTTAATATGAATGATTTTGACTTCTAAGCTACTGAAAATAAGGTCCAGTTTTTTTATTTCGCATACACGTAAAGGGATTTCAGTGCCATAGTAACAAACTCTCTGCAACTGCTTGAATTGAAGGGAAAAAACAACAACAAAACAATACACGTTATTTAAAAGTTTTCTTTGTGAAATTCTTTAGCTAAGTAGTGGTTGTAACACACAATGCTTTGACACAACTGGACATGCACCTACACAGACTTACCTTTGCGTTAGTCTAGTGGACAATGTATATTCAAGTAAATACTGTTGCGCACGGCTTATAACCATGACAAAGAGCGCATTGACTTACCACTGCCACTAACTCGAATAGAAATGGAAGTCCGTTAAGTTTTCAAGTTTTAACTGCACCCGCAAAAGAATTCAAAACGGTAAACAATTCAATTTCTAGGGTGATACGGGTACTGATCGATAAACCGGAGGATTCTGTTTAGTGCAATTTGGGATGGGGTCGACCACATAACTAACACAAAAACGCGAGGGTCAAAGTACAAAATGACATACGTACGTCCAAACATAATTATATACAAAAAATAAATAAATAAACATCCCCGATTTTTAGATTGTGTTACCCCTGTAAGTGTCTCGCTCGCCAATTAAATTGTTTACCGCTTTGAATTGTTTTGCGGGTGCTGTTAACTCAAAAATTTATGTGAACTCCATTTCTACTCGAGTGAGTGGCTGTGGTAAGTTAATACGTTATTTGCCACAATTATAAACCTTATGCAACAGTATTTACTTGAAAATTCATTGTCCACTAGACTAACCACGAAGGTTAGTCTTGCGCAGGTATGCTCAGCGGTGTAAAGGTATTGCCGTTATCCCAAAGAAAAAGTTTAAATAACGTGACTTGAACTTGTTGCTTCTTTTTCAATTGAAAAGGTTGCCTGAGCGGTTACTATGGCATTAAATCCCATTTACCGTATAATATTATATAAAAACTCGAGTATGTCACTGAGAGTGTAAGCTACCCTTACACATGAATCTCGACTACTTGGAATAGTTTAAGCATTTACGCCCAATTTAACTAGCGGTTAGCTTGAGCACACACTGTTCAAAAATGGAGTGCTTAAATAACACCTCCAGAGGTGTTTAGTAGGAGGCGCTGTCTGGACACCCCACCTAATACTCCTATTAAACCTCCTACTAAACACCTGGAGGTGTTATTTAAGCACCCCATTTTAACAGTGCTCACCGCTAGTTAAATTGAGCTGAAATGCTTAAACTAATCCAAGTAGTCCAGATTCCTGGGCTTAAATACTTAAGCTATTCCAAGTAGTCGAGATTCCTGTTCAAGGGTGGCTTACACTCTCAGTGACATATGCCCACTAAGAGAGCTACTGATGCTAGGAAGCCAAGCTGCAGTTGCTAGGACTGCTAAAGTTACTTTAGCTTTTTTTAGATATAGGTATTTCACATCTTCAGTCTGATTTATGCTATTGATTAATTTGTGTAGTACAGGTATATCAAAAGTACAGGAAAGTTGAAAGGATAGTTGTTTTTATTTATTATAGCTACAGGAAATTCCAACATAATTCCAGTGTACATATACTTAATCCATCATCTCTATTAAAGTTCCTTGGTATATAAAAAGTGCAGCATAATTCCAGTGTACATATGTACTATGAATATAATACTTAATCCATCATCTCTATTAAAGTTCCTTGAATATTGCAAACCAAATAGCTCAATTTATGTTTCACTATTGTTTCTCAAAATTCATTTTTTCTCTCTCATAGGCTTTTTAAAATAATAGTAGTAAAAGAAATTTTTGCTTTCACAGGCTAAAAACCCCATTGCTCTCTTTGCTTAAAGAACAAGCACTCTAATCACTGAGTTACTGCAACCAACAGGCAACCTTGTTTTCTAATTCTGATTTTGTAATGCAATCACACACCAATATTCTAAGAAATTATCAAAGATTCATTTCCATTTTAATTGGAGAACTTATAGACCATGCTTAAACTTAACTAATAGGCATCCAGCTTCCTGATTCTGTGTAACTGTGGTCAGTTGAGTCCTATGTTACTGTAACATGTGAAATGATTTGAACTTATATGTCACGACCTGACATTAACAATCCCTCAGACACAGCTCTGCCTTATTATAGTTCTCCTTGTGGATAAATGCATCATTTATCTTCAAAACCAGAGTCATAGTCAATAAGTCTGAAAAACCATTCAATTCCTCTCAAACTGCCACATGCAAAAGTTACATTTTCACCTCCTGAAACATGAATCACACTAGGTAACACATATCCAAAAGGAGGTTGAATCCATACACGCACCTTAAGGGTGCTGGCACATAGCAACGCGCGTGCACTGTTAATTGACCCAATTGAGCTGCCAAACCAAGGAGTTGTAGCCTGTGGTTGGGCTTAAAGAAGAAACATGCGCACACAATCCCACCTACAACCTCGAACATTATAGTTGGCGATCTCGTGGCTTTTATTGCGTTATCAAAGCAGAGGCTCGTGGCCTGTATCTAATTGTGGTTGGTATGGCTAGCAGAACAGGCACAAAAAGGAAGCAACAGCTTTCTGCAACAAGGCAGAAGAAAATATGCTACTCCAGTAGAGGTACCTATAGCAAAACATGATAACATTGATATTTTGAACATCATAGTTACAGAATACAATCTGTCAACAGTCATGTTTTGAATCATTCTAAATATATATACTTAAGAAATATATTCAATGTAGTGTATGGCACACAAAAAAGAATGGTGCATGGCTGTATATCATAATAAATATTTTGTTTTTAGTCTAAAATTTATTCATTTTTTTTTTGGCAGCAAAAAATTACATGTTTTTTGTTAACAAATCTGATGTACAGTCTCATCTATAATATTGTACAGGTCCCGAGTTGGTTAGTCATGATGGAGGTGACAGAAATCTGTCTGTACCCTCCGGAGCAGGTCAGGTCCCGCTGTGCCCCCCAGCGTAGGTCCGTCTGTGGCCCCCAGTGCAGGTCCAACTTGATATATGCGGGCTCTTTTTAGAACCGATACAAAAAATAATTGCTCGCGTACTCGTAGTACGAGATATGGGGGTGGGGCTATTTCTTAAGAATTGCGAATGGAATTAAAGTTCCAAATTTTGTATCAGTTTTTCTTGGAATTTAATGAGAACGACACAAAAATTTTACACACGGGTAAACCAAAAAAAATGAACTGCACCACAACGAGAATTTTTCAATATCTTAGAAATAGAAAAAAATTGGGAATAAATCATAAAGTAATATTGTAATGGAGAAAAACTCGTTGTCTTGCAGTAGAGTATCGGCTGGGCTAGTAGTGCACCTGTGCTTGAATTCTCTGCTGTTTCTTGGTCTAAGTGACCTAATAAACATCCAGCTCCATGGATACAAAATTTCGCTCTCATATCAGCATGAGTAAAGCTTGCTACGTTACATTCTTTATAAAGTGTAACGTAATGCACTTTAGTAAGAATAGTAGCACCGGTAAGCGTGTGATTCGATATTAATAGCACAAGCAACTGATTTTTTTTCAACATATTAGAAAGGGAGTCTTCGAGCCTTTCGAAGTGTCCGAGAAAGTTAAACCTCAAATTTACAGATAGTAAGTGCACTATCTGTGTAGCTACACAGCAAATGATTAAAGAAAAACTGGCCTACTACAACTGTACATTTCCAAGGCTAGAGCTGCGGCATGTTCTGTCGATCCGGTAGGCCGGTACATTGTCCAGCTCTCTCGCGTTCCTAACCCACCTGAGTCAGGACACTATGCAACACTTTCTCAGCAATGAACGCTCACTTGAGAGGAAGGGAAAACTGAAGGACTTCAACCATGCCCTCCAAGAATACCTGACTCTCGGACATGCGGAGATAGTTCCAGAACAGGCGAAGTCGTGATGCTTTATTCCGGATCGTAGAGAGAGCAAAGTTGGAGTGAAACATAGTGTCGACTCGTGCCTTCACCATAGGCTCCGTACAGACTTAAGCGCTGATGATGACGCTTCAGCCTGAGTTGAGAGGCGAGAGCTTCTCTTATCAAGGAGGAGGAAGAGCCAGTGTCGAGTGCAACCTGGGCGTGCAATCACGTTCTCCATTGACTGCTTGAGCCATGGCGGTATGAAGAAACGCAATTTTCGGAGGATCTTCTTGACCGGATGTTGAAGTTTTGGTGACGCTGGTTTTGGTGACGCTGGGTGTGGCCATCATAGAAGGTGCTGAAGGTTCAGCATTGGGAGGAACATAGTCGGTGTGAAGGAGCGTATGATGTCTCCCGTTGCACTTCTTGCAGTTGTAGGAGGAAGGGCGGGCACTGTGAGTTGTTGAGGTTGAGGCTGAGGCAGTTGGAGCAGCCTTTTTTCGACTTCAAATACTTCTGCTTCCTTGCCACATCGTACTCGAGAAATACGGAGCAGCGATTGAGGCGATGGACCTCATTGCATAGCGTGCAATTCGGTCTTGAAGTAGATGTGTTAGAGTTGAAGGCAGATGTTTTGAAGGAAGTATTGGCTGTTGTAGATGGCGATGCTGAAGTGTTGAGAGGTGTTCGTCGCATGCAGGAGAGTCGATGTTCGAGACGACGTGCGTAGTTCATCAGGTCATCCATGTCAGGAACCTGTAGCCAGAGGTTCGCATTGGGGGGTTCAAATTTATGACGCAAAAGCCACACCTACTTTTGTTTCCTCATTAATTCTTCTACAATACTAAAAAACAAAAGATAAGTGCAGTAAAGTTTATAATTTGTTATTCTACTTCAAAACTATAATCCATTAAACAATGTTGATATTCGAGAGAAAAGCGGTATTATTCTCATGTAACCAGGATTCTATCTACTCCGGTGAGCTGTATATAAACAGTGCAACATTAATATGCCGCATTCGTACTACAAGTTATTTAATAGTACGGCATGTAAACTGTCTGTTCGAAATGCCTTGGAAAAATCGCTATAACTAAGTGAAATAGCACGGAACTAAGTGAAATGTCATGGTAGCTTAAGTAAGAGTAAGTGCGCAAACATGCCGCAGCTCTAGCCTTGGAAATGTACAGTTGTAGTAGGCCAGTTTTTCTTTAATCATTTGCTGTGTAGCTACACAGATAGTGCACTTACTATCTGTAAATTTGAGGTTTAACTTTCTCGGACACTTCGAAAGGCTCGAAGACTCCCTTTCTAATATGTTGAAAAAAAATCTGTTGCTTGTGCTATTAATATCGAATCACACGCTTACCGGTGCTATTATTTTTACTAAAGTGCATTACGTTACACTTTATAAAGAATGTAACGTAACAAGCTTTACTCATGCTGATATGAGAGCGAAATTTTGTATCCATGGAGCTGAATGTTTATTAGGTCACTTAGACCAAGAAACAGCAGAGAATTCAAGCACAGGTTCAGCACGATTGAACACGAGCTCCTTCATATCCGTGAGAGTGTTAAAGTACTGCTTCCGCAAGTTGGCCAAGCCTTCCTCGTTGTAATCCCATGGTGAACGTTCCATCGACTTCCAGACGAGGATGGGAAAGATTCTGATAGGCGAGCCAAACTTTTCTGTGAGAGCACCCATTGCTTCTTTGTAGCAGTCAGTAGAGTTGGCGTAAGACTCCACGATACGTCTGGCTTCATCACTCTTCATGGACTTGAGGAGAACGCCCAGATTCTCTTGCTCAGTGAAGGCAGCTCCGTGGGAATCCATTGCGTGGGTGAATGGTCCGTGGAACCGTTTCCATTCTGTGGGCTCCCCATTGAAGTCAGGCAATTCCAGCTTTATCTTTGGAGCAGAGTGAGATACAGTGGTGGGTGCTTCCGGAGGAGGCGTGGCAGTTTTGGTGAATTTTAGATGTCTCTTCTCTCGGAATTGTTGAAGTCGTTCCATTATATTCCTCTGACACATAGCGACGTCATCACGGATGGGCTCAATCTAGTCAATAGTGATGTTGAGGATCCGATCCTCCATGAGTGTCTTGAAGTCAGCACGAAAGGTAAGGCTTTCTGCCTCGAATTCAGGAATCTCCATGCTAGTGGTGTCCTTGAAGAGGGCATATCCACGGCGCAGCTTCTTGGACCCCTGCGAACAGAGAATGCACTCGCGGTACTCCTCAAATTCACGAAGGAGTTTCTGGTGCTCTTCATATACTTCAGGGGAAAGCTCTTCTTCCTCATGGAGCAGAGGCGCTTCCCTTGGCAAGAAGTTCTTGGAACCGCTGCTGGATAGCTTCATGTAGATGAACATCCTTCTTGAGCTTGGTTTGAACTACTAACTTGGGGGTTGCTAGAGGCACATCATCTACTTGCTTGTTCTTGAACTCAGCGAGCTTAGCTTTGACTTTTGTGATTTGACCTCGGCGTGAAGTTCGCTTGTCCTTGGCGACATCAAGACTCTTCACCTCACGAAAGGCTGTTGAGAGCTCCATGGAAGCAGAAAACTCCGGGATCTCTGAGAGTTAGAGTCAGAAGTTGTGAGAAGTACCTTGACCGAGGTGTCTATGAGCGTTGATACTTGGAAGGTGTTGATGAGTTGTTTGCCGCGAGGTGTAGACAAACAAGTGAACTCTTAATTACTTCTCTCTTGAACAGATAGGGACTCTGCTGAGAAAGAAGCTTTTAGAGGTGGACTATGGTAGGTCCTAGCTGTAGACAGAGAGCAGTAGCGTGTCACTGTCTGTTAGCTTTGACCCCGCTCTAAGCTAGTGGTGTGCTTGAGCACAAATGGCGAGGGAGCCTGCCAAGTTAGGTAACATAAAACTATTTACCACTGGTGCCATCTGGTTCTGTCTCCCTTGTTATGGAGATGCTCTGTAAGATTTTGTCAAACTTAAAAATCATTCCTTGACAAGGTAGAATTAGCTAATGGGTATAATTGATTTGTATTGATCATGCTTTCATCAATTTACATAATTTATTTACTAATAATAATTGTTTTATTAAGTACGTTGAAACAAACTAAACCCCACGCAATATTGTAGGTGTGGCAAATGTGACTGCTTGATTGGCCACTTCAAAATTGCTTTCTACACCCATGTATTGTTACATAATATACTTTAGCTTAGTTCATGCAAAAAAGTAAATAGTAGTTGACCTTTAATATTTGTGACAGTACTTGGGAAAAGGGACCAATTACGTAAAATCAAAAATGTACAGTAGAGCCCAAACACCGACAAAAAAATTTTTGTTGTTGTTTTCTTTTTATTCGCCCACAGGTATCTCCTACCCTTTAGCTACACTGACACCAAATTTGAGTGGCTGAAACCGTTGTTAAAGGTCCGAGCGCCCCGTTTAAACACAGTCACCTTTTACTCTCTATTGTGACCTTCCGTGCGTGCACGGAAATCCAACCCGCGAGTAATTGAAAGTCGTGGGCGAATTCAATTTGTTGCCTAGCAACAAATTATCCCTACCTGGATAATCGCGGGTAAATTCTTACGAGTTTTTGTTATAGCATTGCGGCAACAGAATAGAAATAATAAATGTGAATAATCATGCTATATAGGTTGATGTTGCTTTATGGAGTCTTGTAGTTGGAGTCTGCAGACCTGGAGACTCCTGGGACTATTTTTGTGAACACACTGGAAGAATCAGCAAGTCGCTGACTATACAAAGGTTTCAGTGATGATGAGGACTTCTGTCACACTGCAACAAGAGAAGGCAACACATTTTGAAAGTCCATCATTTTTGTTCATTGATTTAAAGAGATTCCTATTGTTCATTTGTTCCAAAACAGGCAACAAGCTGGCTGCAAGACAAATATAATCCTAAACTTAGCTAGCCAGTGAACTAACAAACCAAGCTAGTTGATCATTTCTGAAAGAGTGACTGTATTATAGTTACCATGACTTACTGTAACTATCAAACTGTTGGAAACAGAAAAAAAAAAAGAAGCACAAAATGGCCTGTAAAACTATGTCTGTACGCATCTAGTGCTATTTAAAGCCATACCTGTCCAGTACTCTTACACAATGTACGGTCTAAACTGAGTAAGGCCTCCCCCATCAATGAAGTAAGCGGCCCCAACTATAACTTACTGCCTTTCAGCTGATCGCCACCATTTTCCAAGGATAAGACAGTCTTACGTAACCCGGACTTCCGGTTAGATTACGGAATTAAACGTTAACTCCGCGAGCAATTGAATAAGAAGTTTTAATTGCAGTTTTCTCGAAATAACTGTGCTCAAGTTGGTCAGATTGCCGCTCGTATATTTAGTGAACCAAGCAGCGCCTGCCTATAAACTTGGTATCAAAATACTCCATAAGAAGTGCTCTACACAGTGATATGAATAACTCATTTTTCAATTTTTAACGCAATTGGTCCCTTTTCCCAAGTACTGTCATATTTACAGAATTGCTATCTTGCCTGAATAGTGATAACTTCTGTAGTATCCAATATAAGCCATTCTGACTCCTCAATTACTAGTAACAGGTGAAAAAGCTCGCAGCTCTACTAAAAAACATAGCTGGAGTTGAACGTGGAATGTAAATCCACAAGCCTAGGAGTAACAAATTGGAAGGACCTGCTCAGAATGAGCAACATGCACACCTGTCAATGTGCAGTCTAAACTAGCTAAGCTAGACTCAGTTCATCGACTCAACTTCAGAACATTCAAGAATCAATCATCAAAACAACAACTGGGAAAAGAGGTCTCAGGCCTCAAAACCATGTGTCTAAGTAATGCACAACAGGAAATGAATGAAATAATAAGTAATTAAGATTGAATAAGCGTGTGTTTGGTGTAGACCGTAACAGGAGATAATTTTGTAATTTTAGCTAACAAATAGCATAGTTGCCAACCGTCCCGAAACGTCCGGGACAGTCCCAGAATTATCCGCTCTGTCCCGTCCCGTAACGGAAGTGTGAACTGTCTATTGTGTGTCCCTGAAGCTTCAGAGGAATTTGCTCCCACTACACTTACTTTTACATCCATAAATTTAGGCAAAGCAGAGGATCTCTTTACTTATCACGAATCGTCCACATCCTATAAACTTACTGAACGGCTCGAGTATGCATGCATTTTTATTTAATAAATTAATTCATGCATAAGTGAATTTTCGCCACAATTAGTTATTGGTGATCTTTACCTATTGTCCTCCGCACGTTGTTGTATGGCTTCTCCACCACCCATTAAGAGGAAGAGAGTTTCCCACTTTGATGCAAAGTGGACTGAAGAATTTAAAGGGATAGGGAGAAGCCACAAAGGTATCATGATTAACTACACAGAATTATAAGTTTCTAATTTTAATTTAATACAGGTGATAGTAGTAGCATTGATGTCACTGAAGTTTAATTGTGATGACTGTTGCCATGTCGAAGTGCAGTTTGAACCTGAACTGTTAAAGACATGCAAGAAAGCTACCAGTACTCACTTGGGGAAATAGACTTTGTTATTAAAATTATTTATCATTGGGCGATTAATTATTAATTTCTGTAATTAATGGGTGTGGTTTGGGTGTGGCATAGTGTCCCTGAAGTTCGATTTGAAAAGTTGGCAACTATGAAATAGGGAACTAAGTACTTACCCAGCATCTACCAAGTATAATGGTGGCTTCCTTGGTTTTACTATTTAGCCTCTCTGGCTACCAGTGGGACTTGACAACCAACGGGCGACATTTAGCAGCACCCAAAACGACAAGGATTTTCAAAATATGTTTGGTAAAGGGTTTCAATGCCATAGTAACCGTTTGCAGTAACTTTTTGGGACTTGAAAAACAAGCACTTCGAAGGAATTATCTCACAATTGGAGCCTAAGTTTCAAGTAAGACTTGCTTAAAGCTGTAGTATCAGAAGAAAGTGGGGTCAAGACAAAAAGCCGTGTTTTTAGGGGGGAAACGGAACCCGCGCGCACGTTTGAAGGGCATACTTACCATCCTTACATATATATATACATACTAGTGGTGTGCTTGAGCACAAATGGCAAGCGAGCCTGATAGTTAGGTAACATAAACTAAGTATTGTTACTATGTGTTAGCTTAGTTCATGCAAACACTATAATAGCAGTTTTGACCTTTTATTTCAGCAAACAAATACAAAATGACTCTCTTACCTGATTAATGGTAACTTTTGTAGTATCAAACATCTGCCATTCTGATAATCTCAATTACCAGTAACTCTTGAACAAGCTCTCAGCTACGATAAAAAAATAAACCAGTGTTATTATTTGTAATTTTAGCCTACAAATATGGAATTACTACTTAACTCAATTTCTTGAGTATTGATAACTTCTGTAGTATCAAATTTAAGTTACTTTGACTATCTGAATTACCTCGAATTCTTGAGAACAAGCTCTCAGCTACAAAAACAAAAGACAATAAATGACATTCAAACTTTCTTCTTCTTTTTTTAAGAAAAAGAAAGACTATTCCATGCATGTGTATTAATGTGATTGACTTTTTTTTGCGTAGTTGTTAGTGTTAATGTAGTTAACTGATCACCTTGCTTGCTATTAGTGGTGTTCAATATCACCACTTGTTTAGTTTATGGAATTATAATGTTAGTGTTACTCTTTTTGTAGGTGCTCCACCACCAAACTTGGACTTGGTTGAATATGCTATCACATTGGTTTCTGATAATACTTCTTCATCCTCAGTAGCCGAAATCTCTCTGTCCTCGGTAGTCAAGGTTCCTTCATCCTCAGCGGTCAAGGTTCCTCCATCTTCGGCAGTCAAGGTTCCTCTGTCTTCAGCAGTCAGGGTTGCTTCGCCTTCGGCAGCCAAGGTTCTTCCATCTTCGGCAGCCAAAGTTCCTCCAAATTGAGCAACCAAGGTACCTCCATCTTCGGCAGTCAAGGTACCTTCATCTTCAGCAGCCAAGGTTCCTTCATCCTCAGCGGTCAAGGTTCTTCCATCCACAGCAGCCAAGGTATATTCGTCTTCGGCAGCCAAGGGGGAGGTAATTCCATCTTCAGCAGCCAAGGTTCGTTCGTCTTCAGCTGTCAAGGTTCCTCCGTCTTTGACGGCCAAGGTATCTCTATCTTCAGCAGTCAAGGTTCCTTTGTCCTCAGCTGTCAAGGTTCCTCCATTTTCGGCAAACCTCCGTCTTCGTTCGTCTTCAGCTGTCAAGGTTCCTCCGTCTTTGAAGGCCAAGGTATCTCTGTCTTCAGCAGTCAAGGTTTCTTCGTCCTCAGCGGTCAAGGTTCTTCCATCTTCAGCAACCAAGATACCTCCGTCTTCAGCAGTCAGGGTTCCTCTGTCTTCAGCAGTCAAGGTTGCTTCGTCTTCGGCAGCCACGGTACCTCCATCTTCGGCAGCCAAGGTTCCTTCATCCTCAGTGATCAAGTTTCTTCCATCTTCAGCAGCAGGGCAATACCTCCGTCTTCAGCAGCCAAGGTTCGTTTGTCTTCAGCGGTCAAAGTTCCTCCTTCTTTGACGGCCAAGGTACCTCTGTCTTCAGAAGTCAAGGTTCCTTTGGATTTGGCAGTCAAGGTTCCTTCGTCTTCGGCAGCTGAGGTACCTCTCCCGTCTTCGGCAGTTAAAGTTCCTCCGCTTTCAGCTGCCATGGTTTATTCGTCTTTGGCAGCTAAGGTTCTTTCTCCATCCTTGGCAACAAAGGTTCCTCCAACATTTAAAATTCCTCCGTTATTGGCAGCTATGGTTCTGTTGTCCTTGGTAGCCAACCTTCTATTCTCAGCAGCCAGCCCTCCATCCTCAGCAGCCAGCCCTCCACCCTCCCCTGCCAACCCTCCACCCTCACCTGCCAGCCCTCCACCCTCGGCAGCAAGCCCTCTATCCTCAGCAGCTAGCCCTCCACCCTCGGCAGCCAGCCCTCCACCCTCGGCAGCCAGCCCTCCACCCTCGGCAGCCAGCCCTCCACCCTCACCTGCCAACCCTCCACCCTCGGCAGCCAAGTCACTTCCAGTTGTCATTGTAGTTGATTCTACTAAGTTGCCTCCTTCCAGTGATGCTCCATGAACTGCTTCAACATCACTTTCTGATGTATGGCTTTCTGACCTCAGGCTGTATAGGTTAGACCACCGTATTCTTCAGGGCACTGAGTGGCTAAATGATATTATTTTTGCTGCTCAGTCTCTACTGAAAAAGCAGTTTCAAGATTACAGTGGATTTCAGAGCAGTCAATGTGGTCGCAACATGACATTCAAGGTCCTTCGTTTGGATAATAAATATGTCCAAATTTTGCACATTAATTCTAGTCATTGGGTTATGTTATCAAATATAGATACTAACTCAAATAGGGCAAATTGGAACAGAGTGATGATTATTTATAGTCTTATGCCCAGGAGGATTAGTGCCAACTTGAAACAGCAAGTGTGTTCATTTGTAAGGCCAATGTGTAGTCGATTCATGCTTGACCTTATTAATGTCATGACGCAAGTCAATTCATATGATTGTGGATTGCACGCAATAGCAAGTGCTACGGAAAGATTACATGGAAAAAAACCCTGCAAGTGTGTTTGGGACACCAGAAGGCTACGGGACCATTTGCTAGAATGTTTGGAAAGGCATGTCATGACAAAATTTCCAATTGTTTAAGAGCGACGCATTGCAATTGGAGGAGCAGCGAAGTTTTTCGTAGAGGAACCAATATATATTGTAGCTGCCAGGTGCCAGATGACAGACATACTGGCATGATCTGCTGTTCGTCATGCTCCGAATAGTACCACTTGTCATGTGTGGACATAATGATGTGAGCAAGTATACAAGGGTAAAAATTGGCTGTGTGTGAAATGTGTGACATGGAAGAATTAATGTTCATTATTTTGTGTATGAAATTCATTTCTATTAGGCACAATGACAGTTATTTAGAGTTAACCCATAATGGGAAGTCGTAGTCATTTTAAGGTGTGATTAGTATGCTAAAAATGGTTGAACCATAAAATGCCACCGCATACAGTGTAGCCAGGCATGAAAATAATTTTTTTAAAGTAACCTGAAATATGTCAGATCACAGCATTACTTGATCTGACATTGTGTGTGGTTGATCTGACACAATTATAATAGCTTTGTAACTATAGGTACAGATATGATTGAATGAAAGAATTTTACTGTGTTAAGGAACAACACTCAACAGTAACACAGCACTGAATTAACCCTCTCGTTCCTGAATTGTTTTGACGCGCGGGGAAAAATCTAATTTTCTACCGCGGAATAGAGCATTGCCGTTTTATTTTTTTAACTCGATGCTGGCTGGGAAAACCCCATAGCAACCATATATCACTAAATAGACCAAGAGTTTGGGATTCCCCTCATTTTTTGATTGAGAAAATTGAATAATATTTAAGCCATCTACTAATATTTTTAAAAAAAAATTTTTTCCCCAAAAAAATCCACTTTTCCCATCAATAAAAAAATAAAATAAAATAGAAATAATATTGTTTGATGCATTTTATACCAATATTATATTAGTTCGACAATAAAATATGTTGTTTGTTGTGTGTGGTGCTGATTGTGATCATGTAGGAGACATCTATGAGTGTCCACAAGGAACGTATGCCATCGGACGTCGAGCTCCACTACAAAACAATTTCATATACACAAAAACACAAACAACAAAGATATTTGTAATACAAACAACAAATTATTCATGATCCTATATAATTGCAAACTTTATGATTTATTGTATGCGGTTTCATACAGGATTTTTGTTTGGGGTGGGGCTCCGAGTGTACTTCGCCACACCCATTTTTTGGAACCTACACTACTTTGATGCACATCTTTGCATACGAGTCTATACTTCACACTGATGATCAGTGTTCGGTCCTATGCACTAAATGGCTCAGTTATGATAGGAACATAATAGGATACAATATCAGACTAAAAATAAATGCTTCCTAAATGTTCATTTCTATTCAACTCCCAAAATTCTAGGGGGGAACCCAGCGCTAGCCTCCCACTGTATGAACCCTGGTATGTATACTCCACACTGTACATGAGAGAAACAAACGTTGTATTGAGAAAGTGTAATTTGAAAATGAAAAGCAGTACAAGCACACACGTGGAATTCAACTTACCCGGCATGGATGGTGGCACAGACTGAACGATCCCTCCCATAGGATCCGGAACCTCCATACAATACCAAAAAAACACAAGACAACAATGATATTTGTAACATAACAGCTGGCCTCGCTGAATTGCCCCCCCCCCTCCCCCGTCATTACTTTTCACTGACATTCTTGTACCATAACCCCCCCTCCCCCGTCATTACTTTTCACTGACATTCTTGTACCATAACCCCCCCTCCCCCGTCATTACTTTTCACTGACATTCTTGTACCATAACCCCCCCTCCCCCGTCATTACTTTTCACTGACATTCTTGTACCATAACCCCCCCTCCCCCGTCATTACTTTTCACTGACATTCTTGTACCATAATCCCCCCAGCCCTAGCTGGACACCCAAATATCAGTAAGTTGAAATGAAATTCAACTTACTTGGCATGGATGATGTCACAGACCGAAAAAGACCGAGTTCGTTCTCTCTCAGGTTGGATCCGGAAGTGCCACATACTGTTTGTTCATGGTTGCTCTCTCTCTCTTTCCACAAATGCACGCACACACATACACATACACACACACACACAAGAAAAAAGAAGCTACAGGTGAATACAGATCATAAAAATAAATGTATAATTTATTATACATAAATTGACTGGTGCACACACACACACACACACACACACATGAAATTCAACTTACATGGGCATAGTAGTCACGATCCAAAAAGATCCAGAGTTCCCTCCCAGGTTGTATACGGAAGTGCCACATACTGTTTGTCCACGGTTGCTCTCTCTCATTCCACAAATGCACACACACATACACACACACACACACACACACTAGAAAAAAGAAGATACAGGTGAATACAGATCATAAAAATAAATGTATAATATAAATTGACTGGTGTACACACACACACATACATGAAATTCAACTTACATGGGCATAGTAGCCCCGATTGGAAAAGACCCCCCTCCCCCCCCCCAAGTTCGTTCCCTCCCCGGTTAGATCTGGAAGCGCCAGAATAACATTTCAACTCCACGCACACACATATACATCGAGTGTGAAGCTCCACTACAACACCACAAAAACACAGACAACGACAACGACAATAACAATACATATTACAACTTTTGGGATGTTCAGGGGGGGGGGGGAGGGGAGGAGCAGCCACAAATATCAAAGTCTGTGGTCCTTCACACAAAAGATTATGGAATATCAATGGTGTGTGTTGTCATCTTTCTTCCACTCTCCCCCTACCTCATCCACCCGACTCTTGTTCTTCGATTCCCGCCTTCTCCGACCGCGAGGACATCCAGAACTCGGAGCAGGAGGAGCCACTTCCTCTTCTTCATCACTGGAACCTGCTGCCTATTCGTGTTTCATCATTGGAAGACTCAGGTCCGGTATCCTCTCCTTCATTACTGGAAGACTCTGCTCCTGTCGCCTCATCTGCGTAATCGGGGTCGGTGACTGCATTCACATCTGGTCCTAGTAGTATATGTGGTAAAAACTTTTTTTAATTTTTTTGAAAATTTGAATTTGTTCAAAAAACCACAAGCCACTTTCAAATCTCAAAACTCAATGAAATATATATATATAATTATATATTATAGCTAAACAGCTTACTCTATCTCAATATAGCTATAAATAAGTCCTTTCCACAACAGAAGCTTGCTATTTTTCAAGAGAAAGACAAGAGAAAGACAAGCTTACCTCGATCATCTTCTTGACTCCCATTTTCAGTATCAGAGTTGACGGGGTCTGGTCCACCAACCCTGATACAGGGCCTCCTATAGCCCTAGATGTCGTCTCCCTTCTCTCCGCTTGATCCCGAGTCGCTAGAGTCAACATCAAGCAAGTCTAAAACTTGCACCGCATTGTAACTTCTAGACGCCATCTTCCAAAAAATGACTTTGAAAAAAAAATTTTTTTGCATAGTTACCGAGGTCACACGACACGCTCACTTTTTTCCTATGATGTAATAAGCATTACCTAAGACTGTACGTAATAGGGAGGTCCCCAGTTGAACTGGCGATTTTATAAAAAATGGAGAAGACAGTAAGTCAAACCGCAAAGTCTTGGTCGGCAAAGAAGCGGTTGTTTCAATGTGTTATGGAAGGCTACTGAGCTCAAGCAATTTTTCGCTGCTTCTACAAAGCTCTGGAGATGACTGGATCCATAAATGAAGCTGCTGTGAAGAAGGTAACTTTTTTTAAAATTCTACGGAGAACCGATGTTGTTGTTTTTTGCCGAGGAAGAAATAAAAGCAACTGCTGTGAGGTACTGTCGAAGCTGTGCTGGCTGAAAGCTATTTTAGATGCTTCTCCAATGCATTGGGCACCTGTGTATGCAATGTGAAGGTTCTAGCTATAAAGTAACTATTTTTAAAAATTCGGAGAAACCAACCGGTCTCACCCCGCTTTAAAGCGGGATCCGGAACGAAAGGGTTAAAGAACAACACTCAACATTAACACAGCTAGTAGCTAATACAATATCAAATGTATTGGTTAATTAGTCCAAAGAATCCTGGGTTGATTCCACACACACACACCCTCACTAAACCAACGCGCAGTTGCTGATCAGGAGAGCTCAAGTCAGCTAGTGCTTGATCTTTACATTGCTTGATCTTTACATTGCTGGCTTTAGAGCATCTGTATAGAGAATAGAACCAACTAACATTCTTGCTTCTCTCCACTTGAGCAGGTAACCTTTCAGACGTTGTTTGTCAATGCTCTTGATAGACTGGTCCTCTGTGAATTTTTCCAAGTGCCTGAGGTAGACCCCATACCTGTTGACAAATCTCTGTCATGCTTTCTTTTTGTATGAAATCCAGCGGCTTCCATGAGCTCTCAAAGGACGACTACCACCTTCCTCAGGCAACTTATACACTTCCTTGAGATCATCCATAAGATCAGAGAGCTCACGACATCGCTTAGGCAATTTCTCATATAGATAGTACAGTCTCAATAACAATTCATCTATGTCCTTAAAAAGATGACTAGAAAAGGCATCCTTACTAGCAAGTTCAAGGCGATGAGCATAGCACCATGCCCAAAACAACCAAGGCAACTAGCGTGTAGCTTACCTCGCATTCCATTCTGATCAGACACAAACTTATACTACGCTTTCTGGTATTCATTGCTGATAGTGCATTTTGATAATAAACCCACTATACTTTTTTTTTAAGTTTGCCCCACCCAGATTGATCGGCTGAAGTGCCGACCGCGTGCATAGTTGGACGGCCAATCCAGCTGTGTGTTCGGATTTTGGCCGATGGCCGACTGCTATTTTCATGCCTGAGTGTAGCACACGGATATTGTGAGTAGGGTAGCCTGGGCTGTAAAGGTCTAGCCCTCACAGAAACCTCTGTGTCTGATGTGATCTCCCAGCCTTCTACAATGTCTTCTACAGATGCACACAGACATGAACAATGCTGATGCTCACGTGCCTAAATATTATTCAATTTTCTCAATTAAAAAATGAGGGGAATCCAAAACTCTTGGTCTATTTTTCCCAGCCAGCATCGAGTTAAAAAATAAAACGGTAATGCTCTATTCCGCGGTCGACGATTAAATTTTTCCGCGCGCGTACAAACAATTCAGGAACGAGAGGGTTAATGAATATATATTTTTGGCCTTGTGTTCAATGAAGTTATTGTAGGGGCTCTGATGTACTCAGCTCACAGGCGGCTGTAGCATACTCGTCCAGTAAACGCTTTGCTGTTTTGGTCTCTTTAGATATACTGGTACTTAATTTCTTGACTATCTTCTGGTCATCTATTAAAATCATATGATTATAGATGACGATGTGTACGACTATGTTAAAGAATATTAGCTCACAAACTACGAGAAAAAAAATTATGTACATACCGAATAGCAAACAAAACCTGAATTACACTGGATTAGTTCATAACACCTTGGGACCATAACGGGAAGAAAATGCAGGAAAGAGAATCCATAATGTCCACCTTTGAATAAAACCAAGCAAATAGTGAATGCCATTTGGCATTATTGCCAGTGATAACAGTAACTTTGTATGTATGTGCAATCGACTTGTCACAAATGTCTATACAAAGCCTTGCACCCTCTCCCTTGAATACAGCACTGTCTATAGCTCCCCTCCCTTCACGTACCTTGCTATTCTTTGCTTTGTGGTTGGAATTGGAGCAGATACATTAGAACTTGAAATTCCAATCAACTATTCTCTATTTATTTAATACATCTGAAGCATTCAGATTATTCTAAGTCTTTGGGAGTAGTTGGGATGGCACAATAAATAGCAGTTTGAGCTCCAGCAGGCTTTACACAAAATTCACATTGAGCTGCTTGTTTCAATAAATAATTTGATATTAGTGTTAGTTGGAATTTGTCGACAACCAAACCTAGACAAATTATTAAGCAGACCCTCTGTAACCATCAAAGAAAAGGTTGTGGAAGAGGCAAGTGTTTTATATAGAACTTTTCACTCAGTATCACTAACAATCTGTCAATGACTCAATAGCAATACTAGATGGTATTTCTACAGCAGGTCCAAGAAGCATAGAAATTTATGATGGCAAAGCAATGTTTACAGGTAGAAAACTGCACACTAAGTAACTATGCGAAAAAATTCTTCCAATTATAGGAAAGACTAAAAAATAGATTTGGACCATAGTGGTCTTCAAAAAGATGAGTATATGCAGTTCCAAAATGCAGAAAATAAATCAAACTCCGTCGTCGATGGCCTTTTCTCCACTGTATTTGACGATTAAAGAAATGTCACCCTCACCACAGATCAATAAAATATTCATATAAATTATCACGGTCAACCTCCCGGGGACAAATTGCCATCCATTAAGGTAGATGAGCCTTTGTTTATCTACAGATAACGTAATTACAACTGTCATATTCACTGGAAATAGTGACAGGAAAATCAGAAATTCCTTGTTCAGCTACATATATCAGATATATCAGAGAACAAGCTCAATTCAGCAGGATGAGTCTGTACATAATACAATACTCATCACTAGGATTAAATTTTAGCTTACGTTTGATTTCTGAAGAACAGGAAGGAAAGAGGCCAGCGAGAACTTTAGAATTAGTTTCAGATGGCTTCCCAAGAGATCTACAGATGTTTCTTCCATATGCACTAGACCTTCGGACTTACAAAGGCAAGATCATTGCATTTCTCACTTCAACTTATAACATCTACAAGCTTTTGCGTACACAGAACTGGCCTCTTTCTTTAATTAAATATTGTGTGTAAGGCTATATAGGTTTTAAGCCTTACTAGAGTGCAGACCTCGAAATAACTGTCGGCCACCAGTCACTTTCCATGCATTTCAATACAATGGCCACAAAAAAAACTTACTGTCTGCCCTAGTGACCGGCCAACCTAAAACAAACTGCTGCATATCGATAATTACATGTAGTTTAACGTAGTTAAACGTAGTTAACGAAGATGTAGCCCACTCATCACACGCGCCCAGGAAAAGGTCGGCAGAGGACCTGTGAGTACGGCGACCATGCGCTAAGCGGTCACACGTGAAGCAATGGCACCCGGGCACCAGTATATTAGTCCTGATAGCTAGCAGCTACTGATAGCCACTGTTCTCAGTGCTGGTAGCCCTAGCCTAGCAGCTACCTGATACCGCTAGTCTGCTGGGGGCCCATGAGTTTACAACTTGCAATTCTCATCAGGTAAAATAGTATGCCCAATGGCTGTTCCACCACAGGCACTATTAGCTCTCTAAGGATGGCTGCTCGTCAGTGGTGTCTGCAGGTCAGGTTGGATATATGGGATCTAAACCACCAGTCAGTGATGAATGGCCTTCATTGATACTTACAGATGCAATCAGCAGAAAACAGTAATTCTATGGCTCGACAATACATGGGCATGCTGCCAGTTCAGTTGCTTTGCTTAGCTAGTGCAGTTGGGTTAAGAGTTGGACTCTAGTCCTGATGCTGTTTCTCTACCCACAGTCACAACCCCTAGATCACAAGGGCACGCTGAACCCTCGCTATGATCAGGCGTAGGCCTTCATTACATGTGTGGGATGTGTTGCCGGCTCCCACTCTCTGCTTTATAACCTTCATTCAAAAAAAATATGATCATTATTGTCCAGTGCATGTTAGTAACTATCTGCAGTATGTGGCCAGACCCTCTCACGGTGTTGCTAAGGTTGGCTCTGTCAAAGTGAGCGGTATTCTCGAAGCAGAAACTCCTGAATCAGTCAGGTGCATGCTGTAATTGATATTTATGCTGACATGAGAGTGTTACATGAGAAGAGGTGGAACAAATAGGGGTTACATAATGAATGAGATTAGAGAATGAACTGTAGTGCTGGATGCAGTGTTTTAAAACTCATAAGCTATTGTCGGTGTGGCATTATAATATATAACTTGGGTAGTAGGTTCTAGTAATTAGGGTTAGATCTCCACCTAGTAGAGGTGTGACGGTCCATCGGGGCCCCCTTAAAAGCGTCGATGTAGGGCACGCTGCCCTTCACTCTATTGGTACTGGACTTATTCTCAAACTATTACACTCACTGCCTGTCTATTCTCACACGATCAGGCTCTCTGCCTGACTATTCTTGCACTATCAAGCTCTCTGCCTGTCTATTCTCACATGACCAGGCTCTCTGCCTGTCTATTCTTGCACTATCAGGCTCTCTGCCTGTCTATTCTCACATGATCAGGCTCTCTGCCTGTCTATTCTTGCGCTATCAGGCTCACGGCCGTCTATTCTCTCACTGTCAGGCTCACTGCCTGTCTAGTCTTTCTCTATCAGGCTCACTGCCTGTCTAGTCTTTCTCTATCAGGCTCATATTCTCTCACTATCAGGCTTACTGCATGTCTACATACTCTCACTCGCAGGCTTGCTGCCTATCTATTCTGTCACTCTTGTTCTTATCCATTCTCACATTCAGACTGGCTGCCTATCTAGTGGCACTTTGTCATGCTTTATTCGTGCACTCTCAAACTCGCTGCCATCTGTTCTTGCACTATCAGACTTGCCTACCTAATCTCGCACTTAGGCCCAGGGCCTATATATTCTTGCATGCACTATCGGGCTTGCTCACCTGCGTATTCTCAAGCTCACTGCCTATGTATTCTCAAGCTCACTGCCTATCTACTCACAAGCTCACTGCCTATGTATTCTCAGGCTCACTGCTCATGTATTCTTAGGCTCACTGCCCATGTATTCTTAGGCTCACTGCATATCTAGTCAGAGGCTCACTGCCTAGGTATTCTCAGGCTTGCTGCCTATCTACTCACAAGCTCACTGCCTATGTATTCTCAGGCTCACTGCCCATGTATTCTTAGGCTCACTGCATATCTTCTAGTCAGAGGCTCACTGCATATCTAGTCAGAGGCTCACTGCCTAGGTATTCTCAGGCTCGCTGCCTATCTATTCTCAGGCTTACGGCCTATCTAGTCACAGGCTCCCTGCCTATGTATTCTCAGGCTCGCTGCCTATCGGTTCTCAGGCTCACTGGCTATATATTCTCAGGCTCACTGCCTATGTATTCTCAGGTCGCTGCCTATCTGTTCTCAGGCTCACTGCCTATGTATTCTCAGGCTCACTGCCTAGCTCACTGCCTATGTATTCTCTGGCTCACTGCCTATGTATTCTGGGGCTCGCGGCCTAGGTATTCTTAGGCTCACTGCCTAGGTATTCTCAGGCTCACTGCCTATGTATCCTCAGGCTTACTGCCTATGTATTGTCAGGCTCACTGCCTATGTATTCTCAGGCTCACTGCCTACGTATTCTCAGGCTCACTGCCTACGTATTCTCAGGCTTGCTGCCTATGTATTCTCAGTCTCACTGCCTATGTATTCTCAGGCTTGCTGCCTATCTAGTCACAAGCTCACTGCCTATGTATTCTCAGGCTCACTGCCCATGTATTCTTAAGCTCACTGCCTAGGTATTCTCAGGCTCACTGCCTATGTATTCTCAGGCTCGCTGCCTATCTATTCTCAGACTCACTGCCTATCTATTCTCAGGCTCACCGCCTATGTACTCTCAGGCTCACTGCCTATGTATTCTCAGACTCACTGCCTATCTATTCTCAGGCTCACTGCCTATGTACTCTCAGGCTTGCTGCCTACGTATTCTTAGGCTCACTGCCTATGTATTCTCAGGCTTGCTGCCTATCTATTCTCAGACTCACTGCCTATCTATTCTCAGGCTCACTGCCTATGTACTCTCAGGCTTGCTGCCTACGTATTCTTAGGCTCACTGCATATCTATTCTAAGGCTTACGGCCTATCTAGTCACAGGCTCACTGCCTATGTATTCTCAGGCTCACTGCCTATGTATTCTTAGGCTCACTGCCTAGGTATTCTCAGGCTCGCAGCCTATCTATTCTCAGACTCACTGCCTATCTATTCTCAGACTCACTGCCTATGTACTCTCAGGCTTGCTGCCTACGTATTCTAGGGCTCACTGCCTATGTATTCTCAGGCTTGCTGCCTATCTACTCACAAGCTCTCTGCCTATGTATTCTCAGGCTCACGGCCCATGTATTCTTAGGATCACTGCATATCTATTCTAAGGCTTACGGCCTATCTAGTCACAGGCTCACTGCCTATATATTCTCAGGCTCGCTGCCTATATATTCGTAGGCTCGCTGCCTATCTATTCTAAGGCTTACGGCCTATCTAGTCACAGGCTCGCTGCCTATCTATTCTCAGGCTCGCTGCCTATATACTCTCAGGCTCGCTGCCTATCTATTCTCTGGCTCGCTGCCTATCTATTCTCAGGCTCGCTGCCTATCTATTCTAAGGCTTACTGCCTATCTAGTCACAGATCTTAGGATATAGATTCTCAGGCTCGCTGCCTATATATTCTCAGGCTCGCTGCCTATCTATTCTAAGGCTTACGGCCTATCTAGTCACAGGCTCGCTGCCTATCTATTCTCAGGCTCGCTGCCTATATATTCTCAGGCTTGCTGCCTATCTATTCTAAGGCTTACGGCCTATCTAGTCACAGGCTCACTGCCCATGTATTCTCAGGCTCGCTGCCTATATACTCTCAGGCTCGCTGCCTATCTATTCTCTGGCTCGCTGCCTATCTATTCTCAGGCTCGCTGCCTATCTATTCTAAGGCTTACGGCCTATCTAGTCACAGGCTCACTGCCCATGTATTCTCAGGCTCGCGGCCTATATACTCTCAGGCTCGCTGCCTATCTATTCTCTGGCTCGCTGCCTATCTATTCTCAGGCTCGCTGCCTATCTATTCTAAGGCTTACTGCCTATCTAGTCACAGGCTCACTGCCCATGTATTCTGGGGCTCGCTGCCTATATATTATCAGGCTTGCTGCCTATGTATTCTGGGGCTCGCTGCCTAGGTATTCTCAGGCTCACTGCCTATGTGTTCTGGGGCTCGCTGCCTATATATTCTCAGGCTCGCTGCCTATCTATTCTCAGGCTCACTGCCTATGTATTCTGGGGCTCGCTGCCTATCTATTCTCAGGCTCACTGCCTATGTATTCTGGGGCTCGCTGCCTAGGTATTCTCAGGCTCACTGCCTAGGTATTGTCAGGCTCACTGCCTATGTTTTCTCAGGCTCACTGCCTATGTATTGTCAGGCTCACTGGCTATGTATTCTCAGGCTCACGGCCTATGTATTCTCAGGCTCACGGCCTATGTATTCTCAGGCTCACGGCCTATGTATTCTCAGGCTCACTGCCTATGTATTGTCAGGCTCACTGCCTATGTATTCTCAGGCTCACTGCCTAGCTATTCTCAGGCTCACTGCCTATGTAATCTCAGGCTCACTGCCTAGGTATTCTCAGGCTCACTGCCTATGTATTCTCAGGCTCGCTGCCTATTTGTTCTGAGGCTCTCGTATGCATCTACACGGCGCCCACTCAATTATCCCATTACGCAATCAGGACATGCTCCTTCTCACTTGTGTCTGTTGCTGCCTCCACCAGGCACACCCACTGTTATTACTAAGACACGGTCACTTGACTGAATAACTAATGCCGGCTTGGGGAGGGTTGAACAGTAGTACTATAGTATGTCCAAGTTGAGTTGGCCGCAAGAAAAACTTGAATAACTTTAGAACGGAAGCAGCTACGCATCCGGGGTTTGCACCATTGGAAAACTCGCGCCGAAGCGGTTAAAAATATTCCCTCAGTAAACTCCAAAACCGGAGAGAAAGTGATATTCCAAAACTCAATACAAAAGTCTATGGGAATAGAAAAAACCACAGGTTTCCCGCTCAAAACGCGCCCGCTTTTAGTCACGCGGTATGGCTCAATTTATCACGCGGACTGTCTTCATTAAGAATTTTGTGAACAATGAGCGGCTTCTTCTCAGATTGCTGTGTTTCTAGCTTTATATCACGATTAGCTTAGGTTGCGAGTGTGGAAACAGGATAGACGGAGAGTTCTGTTGTTGCAGAGGGCACAGGACCACCTGATAGGATGTTGGTATGTTTGTCTACCTGTTCAATAACAAATGCCATATAGCCAATATTATTTCAGTGATATAGCTATCATTTAGCTAGCAACTTGTAATACAGCCACACTTACGCTGTTTGCCGTTAAATTGTGTGCTTGTCAAAGCCGTGTTTATGCCAATTCCTTTTCTTCACTGTTATAGATGCCGTTTATAATTAGGACCAACTCAGGCAGAACTCCACCTTCAACTCGGATCACAACTATTTTTTGTATGTGTACTACTTAAATTCTATCATTTCATCAATTTTCATATACCTTATTGTAAATAAATGAAAGAATTGATAATTTTGTTTAACATGAAAGTCTAGTAACTTTAGCTACAAGTTTACAGTGCTGTACTGCTGAATCCTGTGAACATCAGAATATTTGTTGGGACACAGTAGGTAGAATCCACTGATTTTAATCCTGTCTCTTCAGAAGAATTCCCACCAGTTTGCGTTTTCCATCTGCTGTACATTATCTGCGCATAAGAAACATAAATACCATTGAAAACAGACGAGATGAGCTGTACACTAAATTTCTTTCTTTCAATAGTTACAGTATTAATGTGCACCTGTGCTACCGCCCCTTTTTCACGTGCAACGTTGACGTTTGCGCGCTTAATTGACTTGGATTCACATGACCAAATTGCTTCCGGTAAAGTACTAAATGCATTCCTCAATTACCGCGCTTGCGGTCGTGCCAACTCAACTTGGACATACTATAGGATACAGGAGTAAGTCATGGAGTCACACGCCACTATGACTATGGCAAGAGTGGTGTAGAGAGTAGTGATGGTACTGTTAGCACGTAAGGTTAGATTCTCCACCCAATAGGGGTGTGGCGGTCAGACAGATCATGCCTGGGGTATGGGGTCCGTCACGTATTAACCACTACTGTCTCCTTCACCCGACGGCCACTACCCTGGTTGTGTTCCTAGAGTCTACTTAGACTTCAGTGTGCAGTGAAAGCAGGTGAGTTGGGAGTATACAGTACTCACCAATCCTAGTTTACTGAAGCTGTGCCCATTCGGGTTACCCGAGACAGACATGGTGGCTGGAGTCATCCAGGTACCAGGCACTGATCACAACTCCAAGGTCGGTGGCACCACTCCCTTCTCTAAGGAACCAATACGTAGTCATTGGATGGCCACATCACAAAGCCAGTGAGAGGGAGAAGGTTGGGGGTCAAAGGGTAGTTCAGCATTACTCTTGTCATAACGCTCAGTTCTTACTGTGTATGCTTGTCTGTACTTACTTTCACAGGTATACAGCCTACTACCATTGGTAAGAGAGCTGTCAACCCCCTTTCCTAACCTATTACTTATAGCCTTGGGGGTGTAGGCCGCCTCCTGCAGCCCTTTGGGGGACTCCGGCGATGCAGGGCAATTAATGCTAATTGCCACTGACCTGCCGAGTCTCTCACCCCAGGCCACACAGGGGGGTGGGTCCAAGGTCATACCGCTGCCTCACGCAAGGAGCATGCGCACACATGACTGCGGGCTCACATCAGCTCAGACTGCCAATCTGTAGTTTAGGAGGATGACAGCAGGTAACCTTACCAATAAGGCGAATTGTAGTTAAATGTAGTTTAACGTAGTTAAACATAGTTAACGAAGATGTAGCCCACGCATCACACGCGCCCAGGAAAAGGTCGGCAGAGGACCTGTGAGTACGGCGACCATGCGCTAAGCGGTCACACGTGAAGCAATGGCACCCGGGCACCAGTATATTAGCTAGCAGCTACTGATAGCCACTGTTCTCAGTCCCACCACCTCCCCATTTCAAACCACCTAATTAAGGATAGCTAGAAATACTCCATCCAATTCTTTGGATGTGATTTGAGCTGGGGGGACTCCGGCGATGCAGGGCAATTAATGCTAATTGCCACTGACCTGCCGAGTCTCTCACCCCCAAGGCCACACAGGGGGGTGGGTCCAAGGTCATACCGCTGCCTCACGCAAGGAGCATGCGCACACATGACTGCGGGCTCACATCAGCTCAGACTGCCAATCTGTAGTTTAGGAGGATGACAGCAGGTAACCTTACCAATAAGGCGAATTGTAGTTAACTTATCTAAAACCTTACACTCCTATCCCAGCTTACCTCATTCCCCAAAAAGTCCAGCACGTACTCCGCTTATCACAATAATAAACCAGAAGTAAACAAATTACAGTTTCACTTTTTTGGCATCGTCAGCATAGTGTACGTGAGGTGGAGTGATCTTATATAATTTGATAATTGTTGGCACCCTGCGGCCTCAGCTAGGTGTGAATATTTTTCACTTGTAACTCTCCTGCTTGGGTGTCCTCAAGTTTATTAGCAACAATGAAACGGAGATATTCTTCGCTCACTTCTTCAAACGAGGAAGAAAGCGAACCTACTAGTAAAAAGCGGTGTGTCAGCTATACTACTTTCTTATCTTTGAGAGACTGAAGATCTTGTACTGTCATACGACAGGTGTTCTCCATAAGCTCTTGGCATACATTGGAACATGCCCAAGACCCTTATTGTCACACCAACTCCATTTACCACTGAAAAGATTGCTAAGTGAGTTATTGCATCAGATACAACAAATGTTTTCGATGTGTTAGGCCTGTTTGCAATGGCGCTGATACCAACAGGGATCCTGCTCCAGCAATCTGATGGTAGCAAGTACTCGTATGAACAGCAGGAACAATCCTCAGATGGAAAAATTCTGACTGGTCATGGGAAACACAGCTATTTTGGATCAGCAAGTTAGATGGCCAAAACTCAGCAATTTATCTGAAAGCACAATTGGCATATGCACTAGTTAAAGTCTGTATTAAATAAAATGATGAATTACTATGAACACTTATCTTTCCCTCATTGTGAAATTTCATCACTGGTTTGATGAGTATGGTGCACAGACTTGGAGAATGATTATTTTCCTTAACCCTCTCGTTCCCGAATTGTTTGGACGAGCGCAGAAAAATCTAATCTTCTACCGCGGAATAGAGCATTACCGTTTTATTTTTTTAACTCGATGCTGGCTGGGAAAACCCCATAGCAACCATATATCACTAAATAGACAAAGAGTTTGGGATTCCCCTCATTTTTTGATTGAGAAAATTGAATAATATTTAGGCCCTCTACTAATACTTCAAAAAAAAATTTTTCTCCAAAAAATGTTTACTTTTCCCATCAATAAAAAAAAAAAAATAGAAATAATATTGTTTGATGTATTGTATACCAATATTATATTAGTTCAACAATAAAATATGTTGTTTGTTGTGTTTGGTGCTGATTGTGATCATGTAGGAGACATCTATGAGTGTCCACAAGGAACATATGCCATCGGACGTCGAGCTCCACTACAAAACAATTTCATATACACAAAAACACAAACAACAAAGATATTTGTAATACAAACAACAAATTATTAATGATTCTATAAAATTGCAACTTTATGATGTATTGTATGCGGTTTCATACAGGATTTTTGTTTGGGAGTGTGGGGGTGGGGCTCTGAGTGTACTTTGCCACACCCATTTTTTTGGAACCTACACTACTTCGATGCACATCTTTGCATAAGAGTCTATACTTCACACTGATGATCAGTGTTCGGCCCTATGCACTAAATGGCTCAGTTATGATAGGAACATAAATAAATGCATCCAAAATGTTCATTTCTATTCAACTACCAAAATTCTAGGGAGGCAGACCTCTCAACTCTCACGCATTTTGCGTGAGTCACACGCATTCCATCATTTAATCACGCTCACACGCATTGAACGTATAGTCTCACGCAATTTTAGATTTCAATAATGTGGTCGTGGTTGAACTATTGCGCTACACGAATCGAAAATGTGAAGAGTTTTAGACCAAAATATGTGACAACCGGGCACAACGCGGCGTGCGTAAAATCGAGAAAAGATCGATCGATTTCTTAAGAATTGTTTCAAGCCGATGGAAGGGAACGGTTAGGTCTATTATAGCGGGAACGACTTAAGCTACGACGATAAAACTTGGAGAGCTCGATGTCTGGACGCCGACAACTTTGTAAGTGCAAAAAAAATTTTCGAAGGGTGCCGCGTTGTGCCTGGTTTTCCTGTAGACGGTCACATAGAATAAAAGGTAAGAGAATAGTAGTAGCTTTTGCTCTATGGGATTCTTAATAATCATTTTTCTATTCTCCTACAAAGAATCGGTTCTTGAGATTCAGGTTCTCAAGTCAGATCTTTAACAAGCTGTATAACCTTCTGTGATTGTCAATACTAGCAGTGTTTACTCTAGACCTGCCAGGTATTCCATCATTGGTTGCTTACTTGGAATAAAATTAGCCCCATGCCAACAAACCAATATAATTCTACCATAGCAACCAAAGTGTATGGGCGTGTATCACCAAGCATGACTGTTTTCCACATCTCACTCATTTGACACTCGTCTCACTCATTTTACACTAAACTGTCACTCTTTTGCAAATATTGAGGTTGAGGTCTCTGGGGAGGGGATCCCAGGGCTAGCCTCCCACTTTATGAACCCCTGGTATGTATACTCCACACTGTCATGAGAGAAACAATCGTTGTATTGAGAAAGTGTAATTGAAAATGAAAAGCAGTACAAGCACACACGTGGAATTCAACTTACCCGGCATGGATGGTGTCACAGACTGAACGATCCCTCCCAGGTTAGGATCCGCAACCTCCATACAATACCAAAAAAACACTGACAACAATGATATTTGTAACATAACAGCTGGCCTAGCTGAATTTCCCACGCCCTCCCCCCCTAGTCATTGCTTTTCAAATGGACATTATTGTGCCATAACACCCCCCCCCCCAATGAACCCAAATATCAGTAAGTTGAATATGAAATTCGACTACCCGGACATGTATGATGTCACAGACCGAAAAAAAGCCCCCCAGTCGTTCTTCACAGGTTGTATCTGGAAGGCCACATACTGTTGCGTGCCCGGTTTGATCTCTTGCCATTCCCAGATGCACAACACACATTACACACACAGAGGAAAAAAGAAGATACAGTTGAATAACAGATATAAAAATAAAATGATAATTTATTATTAAAAATTGACTGGTGTACAAACAACACACACATGCATTTCAAATTACAGGGCATAGGAGTCCCGAATTCCAAAAAGATCCAGAGGTTCCCCTGAATGAATTATATATTTGGATTTTTACAACTAGTGAATTCATTAACCCTCGCGTTCGGATTGTTTTGGATGCGCGAAAAATCTAATCGTTTCGACCGCGGAATAGAGATTGCCGTTTTATTTTTTTAACTCGATGCTGGCTGGGAAAACCCCATAGCAACCATATATCACTAAATAGACCAAGAGTTTGGGATTCCCCTCATTTTTTGATTGAGAAAATTGAATAATATTTAAGCCATCTACTAATACTTAAAAAAAAAAAATTTTTTTCCCAAAAAAAATCCACTTTTCCCATCAATAAAAAAATAAAATAAAATAGAAATAATATTGTTTGATGCATTTTATACCAATATTATATTAGTTCAACAATAAAATATGTTGTTTGTTGTGTGTGGTGCTGATTGTGATTATGTAGGAGACATCTATGAGTGTCCACAAGGAACGTATGCCATCGGACGTCGAGCTCCACTACAAAACAATTTCATATAGACAAAAACACAAACAACAAAGATATTTGTAATACAAACAACAAATTATTCATGATCCTATATAATTGCAACTTTATGATGTATTGTATGCGGTTTCATACAGGATTTTTGTTTGGGGGGGGGCTCCGAGTGTACTTCGCCACACCCATTTTTTGGAACCTACACTACTTTGATGCACATCTTTGCATACGAGTCTATACTTCACACTGATGATCAGTGGTCGGTCCTATGCACTAAATGGCTCAGTTATGATAGGAACATAATGGGATACAATATCAGACTAAAAATAAATGCTTCCAAAATGTTCATTTCTATTCAACTCCCAAAATTCTAGGGGGGAACCCAGGGCTAGCCTCCCACTGTATGAACCCCTGGTATGTATACTCCACACTGTCCATGAGATAAACAATCGTTGTATTGAGAAAGTGTAATTTGAAAATGAAAAGCAGTACAAGCACACACGTGGAATTCAACCGGCATGGATGGTGTCACAGGCTGAACAATCCCTCCCAGGTTAGGATTGACTGGTGTACACACACACACACACACACACATGAAATTCAACTTACATGGGCATAGTAGCCCCGATCCAAAAAGATCCAGAGTTCCCTCCCAGGTTGGATCCGGAAGTGCCGCATACTTTTTGTCCACGGTTGCTCCCTCTCATTCCACAAACGCACGCACACACATATACACACACACACACACACAAGAAAAAAGAAGCTACAGGTAAATACAGATCATAAAAATAAATTTATATTTATACATAAATTGACTGGTGTACACACACACACACACACATGAAATTCAACTTACATGGGCATAGTAGTCACGATCCAAAAAGATCCAGAGTTCCCTCCCAGGTTGTATACGGAAGCGCCACATACTGTTTGTCCACGGTTGCTCTCTCTCATTCCACAAATGCACGCACACACACATACACTAGAAAAAATAAGATACAGGTGAATACAGATCATAAAAATAAATGTATAATATAAATTGACTGGTGTACACACACACACACACACATGAAATTCAACTTACATGGGCATAGTAGCCCCGATTGGAAAAGACCCCCCCCTTCCCGAGTTCGTTCCCTCCCCGGTTAGATCTGGAAGCGCCAGAATAACATTTCAACTCCACGCACACACATATACATCGAGTGTGAAGCTCCACTACAACACCACAAAAACACAGACAACGACAACGACAATAACAATACATATTACAACTTTTGGGATGTTCAGGGGGGGAGGAGCAGCCACAAATATCAAAGTCTGTGGTCCTTCACACAAAAGATTATGGAATATCAATGGTGTGTGTTGTCATCTTTCTTCCACTCTCCCCCTACCTCATCCACCCGACTCTTGTTCTTCGGTTCCCACCTTCTCCGACCGCGAGGACGTCCAGAACTCGGAGCAGGAGGAGCCACTTCCTCTTCTTCATCACTGGTACCTGCTGCCTATTCGTGTTTCATCATTGGAAGACTCAGGTCTGGTATCCTCTCCTTCATCACTGGAAGACTCTGTCGCCTCATCTATATATTATAGCTAAACAGCTTACTCTATCTCAATATAGCTATAAATAAGTCCTTTCCAGAACAGAAGCTTGCTATTTTTCAAGAGAAAAACAAGTTTACCTCGATCATCTTCTTGACTCCCATTTTCAGTATCAGAGTTGACGGGGTCTGGTCCACCAACCCTGATACAGGGCCTCCTATAGCCTTACATGTCGTCTCCCTTCTCTCCGCTTGATCCTGAGTCGCTAGAGTCAGCATCAAGCAAGTCTAAAACTTGCACCGCATTGTAACTCCTAGACGCCATCTTCCAATAAATGACTTTGAAAAAAAAATTTTTTTCATAGTTACCGGGGTTACACGACACGCTCACTTTTTTCCTATGATGTAATAAGCATTACCTAAGACTGTACGTAATAGGGAGGTCCCCAGTTGAACTGGCGATTTTATAAAAAATGGAGAAGACAGTAAGTCAAACCGCAAAGTCTTGGTCGGCAAAGAAGCGGTTTCTTCAATGTGTTATGGAAGGCTACTGAGCTCAAGCAATTTTTTGCTGCTTCTACAAAGCTCTGGAGATGACTGGATCCATAAATGAAGCTGCTGTGAAGAAGGTAACTTTTTTAAAAATTCGACGGAGAACCCATGTTGTTGTTTTTTGCCAAGGAAGAAATAAACGCAACTGCTGTGAGGTACTGTCGAAGCAGTCCTGGCTGAAAGTTATTTTAGATTCTTCTCCAATGCATTGGGCACCTGTGTAAGCAATCTGAAGGTTCTAGCTATAAAGTAACTATTTTTAAAAATTCGGAGAAGTCAGTCGGTGTTCACCCGCTTTAAAGCGGGATCCGGAACGAAAGGGTTAAATCAAGAAAGATCCATCTCAGACAGATCACAAAATGGGCCAATCTTGCAAGATTACCCTTAGTGTAATCTTAGATATGCATGGGTTATAAGATATTCAAAGTTTTCACATTAATTATACAACTCACAAGGAATCTTGCCTATTTAAGTGCATGATTTTATTGTCCTTATCTTATAAGATGATTAATATTCTAGCATTAAGTTAAATAACTTGTGCCTAGTAAGATTTCTTATACTATAATTACAAATGTGACTGTCTACGGGAAAACCGGGCATAACGCGGCGTGCGTTAATATCGAGAAAAGATCGATCGATTTCTTAAAATGTATTGTTTCAAGCCGACGGAAGGGAACGGTTAGGTCTATTATAGTGGGAATGACTTAAGCTACGACGATAAAACTTGGAGATACTATGCAGTTAAACTGGGCATACTGGTGGCCCCCAACAAGTATTCTATTTTAACGATGTACTGAACAGGGCCTATAACTGTTCCAGTGCCATGGCACTCATTGTCATACTAAGCCAACAAACATGTGTTATCAAATCAACTACAATTCACCCTTAAACTCCTAGATACATGGTACTGGAGGTTTACCTGCAGCAAGGCTACTTTTGCATGCCAATCTTCAGCACAAGGATGGAATTCATTGAGGCAGTCTTTCTGTAGCTCCGAATTACCACGTATCAGCTGTGCTCCTCGTGCGCTTGCCACTGTCAAGTAGTCACCCCCTAATAACACAGTGATGTAAGACTCATCTGTTGCATCCTGAAGATCCGAAGAAGAACTATCCAGAACAATGTTTTGTGACGGAACATATTGCTTATACGATTCTAAAATGTCAATCATGTCTTTATAGCATATCTCGTTTTTCGGTAGCACTCCAAGAGGAACCTACAATCAATACAGTATAATACATATATTCCCTTTATTTCTTTTCTCTCCAACTAGCTAACGTTATACAAAATTTCAACCTGCAACAAAAAATTTTTTTCTAAAATTGCGTTCTAATTCTTTTAATTGTTTATATACTCAGATTTTTAAATTTTTTGAAGATAGCTGCACACATTGAACTAAAACTTCTAATATGTCCACAGCATGTGATAATCAGTAGTAGTGAAGTGTTTATTTGTTCCAGAAATTTATAAGAACAAAGGAATGGCTATACTCGGGCAATGCAACCCATCATGAGTTGATACTACTCTAACACAAACACAAGTGTTATTACGCTAAGAGATCGGTAATCATTTATTAGTGGGTCATGAGGATTCAATGATCCAGACTGCATCCAACCCTTTCTTGCTTACCACTTCAGATTTTTTGCTCATTACTTTGCTAAATTGATGTGGAATGTGCCATTGAATCAAATTTTGGAAGTCTTCCTTAAAAAAATTCATATACTTCACTATGATTCGTGAAACATGAATAATAAATCTTTCCTTTAAGGACTGATAATCTTCATCATTTGGAAGAATGGAATATAAATAATCTTCTTTTCTTTCTCTTGTACTGGAAAAGGTGGAATAATTTATGTGATCTTTGACAGCAAAAGCATTTACATTGTGCAAAGAAAGTGATTGTCTTTCTTCAGTACTATGACGAGGTCTTACAGTTAAATCAATATTGTCAAACACTATCTTGAACCCTGCCGTCACACTTTGACTTGAAACTGTTTGACCAGCTACATCGGTAATCGAGCCTCCTAGGAGTAGAGTGTTTAATTTAAATTAGGATTAGCAATTATAAATGGTATAGTCAGTTCACACCAGCACATGTTATTTATTCTACTATTTAATCAATAAATAGTTGCTAAGGTATGAAAATTATAAACTATATCAATTGAACTCACCTTCACACACACAACCAAGACTATCTGAGCTTTCTACTGACATAGCTTGAACTCCAGTAGAAGTTGCATTAACTTCTGGTACTGTTGTCATGGCTTTCTATTAAAACAAATTAATGTCATGAATATGGGTATGTCAAGGCACAAGTTTATTAGTAGAGAAAAATGGGAGTGAAGACACTTTGGAAGAATATTTGACATGCACAAAATTTATGTGTAGATGAAACTACCGATGTTTACACACGTCACTAATTACAGCAGACAATGGGTCAAAATATGGAAAAAATTGTGCTAACCCCAATAAAATTGCAAGAAAACATTTTATAGCATTTTCCTGTAGTACATGGCTTGAGGAAGCATGTATCAAAAGTTGCCAAAAAATAAGTTACCAGAAAGTATATAAATTGTCTTTGAAAAAAAAATGACCACCAATTTAAGAAATGGCTGATGTTAATATTTCTCACCACTTTTGGTACAGTGATTCTCCATTCATCATTCACTATTAGTGCCTATAATGTATACCTAACCTCTTAGACCATTATTAGAGACACTTTAATTAGTTTGGGGAACCCCTAGTGTCCATGTGACATATAATATTACATGTAATGACCTTTACCAGGTGCCAACTTCACAAGACTTTTGAGGTCCAGGAAAGGTAAGTTTTACAAACAAGAGCTGTTTCAAGAAGTAGCTGTATGTGTTAGCCTCTTGCAGCTAGTATAGCTACCTAGCACAAGAATCATTTCTTGTGCCATTAGATTTGACCTTTTAAGGTCAAACAGATTTAAAAAAACAACAACAACCAGCATCTAGCTAGCTACAGCTACATACTTGATATGAGAGACCATTGAAGTCACATACTGTGGTATTTTCTAATGTTCCATGTCAGATCTTGAAAATGAATACCAGTCAAGGAGTCTGTCCTTTATGTCAGAAGCAGATTGGATGTAAGACTGAAGATAAAGTCCAAGATTGGTAAAAAAAGGAGCTGAAGGTATTAATAATGCAAGTGTGGAGAGAGGTAACAACATCATTGTAACTGCTGGAATGTTTGTACACAAGTTTTGCCGTATGAATTATGTCCACAAAAGGGACATTGAGAAACTTAAGAGAGCTAAATCTGATTGTATCTCATCAGTCAAGAGAAGTGCACGCCTCTCTACAAGCCCATTTGATAGCCAATCCGACTGCTTATACTGCGGGGGGGAAGTTGTTAAAAGCAAAATTAGTGCTCATTTTGAAGATTATAGCTGCGTTCAAACCTTTATATTTAGTGATAGGGTACTTGCACAATGTAAAACACGAAATTGTGAATGGGCTTTGAATGTCCAGGGACACATTGAATACTTCAATGGAGACCTACATGCTGCAGATTGTTTGTACCATCATTCATGTGATGTAAATTTTCGCACTGGTCGAGATGTTCCAATGCATCGCAGGACAGAGTCTAGTAGCAAGCGAAGGAAAGTTGGGCGTCCAAAAGACACTGACCAGGAACAAGCATTTTTAAGGATGTGTACCTATTTTGAGGAGAATGATGAGGAACAATTGTCAGTTGCAGATCTAGCCTGTAAAATGAAGGAATACTTGCAGGATACCGATTCTGCTCCTTATGGTAATCAGTATCTGAAATCTAGACTCTTGGATTACTACGGAGATTCTGTTGTTGTAGCTGAGGTTGCAGGGTTCCATGACATTGTAACATTTAGAAGGAAGACTAGCCAAATTTTACAGGACTACTTCAACAAGTCACATAAGGACGACGAGGAAGCTCATAAGACAGCGATAATAGAAGCTGTTGCCAAATTTATCAAAAGTAACATGAAGGGCATCATTCCCCCTTTAAAGGATGAGTATCCAAAAGTTACAGGCATAAAGTTAGAATCTGCTCTAGGATACTTTCCTCCTAGTTTGTGCTGTCTGTTGCAAAATCTTTTTGTTGGAAAGGACACACGTCGTAAAGAAGCAAGTATTGGACAAGCAATTGTTCAGGCAGTGCGTCCAAGAACTGTAATAGCGCCATTACAACTTGGGCTCGCTGTCCAAATGCATCATCATTTTCGATCAAGATTTTTGATAGATGTTCTGTCTGCCATGGGCTACTGCTCCTCGTACTCAGAAGTTCAAAGATTTGCAGAAAATGCTGCTGCTTCTGTTGCTCCTGATGTTTTGGGTAGTGTCAACATTGCCAACAAGATGCTGTTGTACGCGGCAGATAATGTTGATCACAACATTGTTTCCCTAGATGGAAAGGGTACATTTCATGGTATGGGGATGATAGCTGCTGTAACCCCAGGCCATGAGGTCACTCACACAATTCTCAGTCAAAAAATCTCTGAATTCAACATCATTGACTTGACAAAAGTGGATATCATGGAGTACCGGTTTGCAAAAAACACACAGCGCAGTATAAAATTTCAACCACTGCCAGTTCTAAACAATTTGGGCCACAACTGTGACCTATTATGGGAGATATCCTTTAGCTTCAGTGCACCGGTACCAAACTGGCAAGGCATGATGCACATGCTGCACAAGGAGCTTGACCATCCTGGGCAGTCATCAATATCCTTTCTTCCGATGATCGATATGTACCCTGGAGACAAGACTTGCATATTCTCAACTCTAGAATATGTTTGTAAGCTTTCACTTCAGTATAGTGCTCCACCTGTTGTGACATTTGACCAGCCACTTTTCTGGAAAGCATCTGAGATAATACATGAGGTTCCTGACAATAGTCCAATCCGAAATATTGTATTGCTACTAGGAAGCTTCCACACATTTATGAATTTGTTGGGGGCTATAGGAACATTGATGGATGGAAGTGGACTCAAACACATCTTGGAGACGATTTATGGCGAAAATGCAGTGGTGCACATGATGAGCGGAAAAGCTGTGCAGCGCTCATTTCGTGGACATCTCCTTGTCACCAAGTGTTTCACGCAACAGCTTGTAGCCAAAGTTATGGAAACTGATTCAGGATTTGAGAACCACATGCATGAACTAGAGAGACTGTACACTCTCCTGAAAGCTGGTGAAACTGACTTGAACATGCTATTGAAATCAGACTCCAATGAAAATATTATCAAAGCACTGACTTCTAAAAAGTGTGAGTTATCTGATAGCTCAATGACAAGCAAACTGTGGCTGAATTACCAGCAAATGTTGGGAGTTGCTCAGCAGCTCATCAGAGCTGATCGCACAGGGCCATGGAAAATGCACCTTCATGCTATAGCTCAGTGCTTACCTATTTTTGCTGTTGCAGGGCATGCCAATTATCTGAAATCTGCATATCTGTACATCCAGAAAATGGTGAGGTTAGAAAATGAAAATCCTGTAGTTTTCCAAAAATTCATGGATGGTAGGCTCTGACTTGGTCATTGAGCAGACACTGATGCGGTCCCTAAAAAGTACAGGTGGGTTGACTAGAGGAAGTGGTATGACTGAACACCAAAGAGACGTTTGGACAATGTCTGCTCCCATATCATCTGCCTACAACTATGCCATGCAGGAGTTCAGTAACACAGTGTACACTACAAGTGAACAACACAAGGAAGCAACTCTGTCACAAATGGAGAGAGATAGAGAAGACTCCACAACACTTGCAACCAAGCTGGAACAACATTCTCCCTTCTCTAAGGAGACTACCTTGCAAAACATTGTCACAGGAATAATGTAAATATTTATTTCATTGTTGGGGGGGAAGGGGGGGGGGGAGAAGTCAATGTTTGCACTATGAAGAGAACAACAACAAGAACCCCTGGAATGGTTGCTGACTTGTTTTGGCTTGGCTGCTCCCTTGTGACATTCCTCTACAGCTCAGCAGGTTTACATAGTTATGAAACTTTGATGGGTACAGTAGAGGACCAACTACAAAGGACAATGCACATCAGCGTCGAAAAACCCAAATTACAAATAAGGTCAACATATCAGATGCAACAAAATTCGTTGGGAAAAAGGACAATTTCCTTGCCAATAATTCAAACAAACAGGCCCTTATATACCTGATTGGGGACCACTTGCGACAGAAAGGCTGCCATGTTATCCATGCAGAGGGAGATGCAGATGTAGACATTGTAAAAGCAGCCATTACAATGTCATCATACAAGTCAACAACCCTCATTGGAGAAGACACAGATCTGTTGGTCTTGCTACTGTATCTTGCAGCAAAAGACTGCAAGAATCTTTATTTTCGGCCTGACAAACACAAACAAAAATGCATTAATGTGTATAACATCAAAGTTCTGAAGCAGTTACTTGGTGATGGTGTGTGCTCTGATATGTTGTTTTCCCATGCATTCTCTGGTTACGACACTACTTCAAGAATATTTGGGGTTGGTAAGAAAACTGTCTTCCAAAAACTCGTTAATGACAATTCTAGCTTGCAGGCCTGTGCAAAGGTATTTTGTTTACCAAAGGCAGGCCAAGCTACTATTGAAAGTATTGGCTGCAAAGCAATGGTCTCCTTATTTAATGGGATGCAATCAGACAGCCTAGAGTCATTGCGCTATAGCTTCCTATGCAAGAAAGTAGCCACAGCAAAGAGCTTTGTCAAACCTGAAAGACTGCCGCCAACAACTTCGGCCACAAACCTTCACTCTCGGCGGACGTATTTACAAGTCATGCAATGGATCAGCATGAATGAAGGCATGGATCCTACTGAATGGGGCTGGGATGTACAAGGGAACAAACTTGTTCCACTCATGATGGACAAACGTCCTGCACCAGAAATACTCCTTAAAATGATTTGATGTACCTGCATATCAGGATGCAGCACACTAAGGTGTAGCTGCAAGAAACATGGGCTAGAATGCACCTCAGCATGTGGGCAGTGCCAAGATGGAAACTGCAACAACATTATTATGAACTTAGTTTTTGATGATGACGAAATTGATCACTAAATTGATGCCACAATAATTGTTTGTAACATTATGGCCATCTTTGTTCATCCATTAGCAAATATAAATATTATCACTGTACATTTGTGCTTAACAAAGATGAGAAATTGCTCAGTTCGAAAGAAAAGTGTTGATTATTAGTCCTTTTGATTAATATTGGCGGCCATTTTTTTGTTTTTCACATTTATACCCTTTCTGGTGGTGCAATTTCTGGCAACTTTTGATATAGTCTTCTCCAAACCTTATGCAACAGAAAGACATCAAAAAACGTTTTCTTGCAATTTTTTTGGGGTCATGCATCATTTTGACCCTACTAATAGACCCTCATCCGAAAACTATGGGATCACCAGACTGCGTCTGATTAATGAAATGATCAAGTTGCAAAATTAGCTGAAAATGTGTACAGAAAATTATAATTATTTCCTCAACTGCCGACATCATATCTTCAGCTTCTTTCTTCCACTCTTTTGTACGAGAATCAAAGTTTTTTCCACATTCCACCACAAGTTTGATACAACTTGAGTGGGATAAACATATCCCAGTTTTTTGTAATTTTTGAAAAACCTGTGTAGTAAAAATACAATATCTGTAGGATATTGAGCATAAGGGTGTACTTACTTGTTTGCTAGCATGTCCTACATAAAGAACAAGAGAAAATATCCTCTGCAGCAAGCAAACTTCTGGCCGGTGATGCTTGCAAAAAATGGAAACAACCACAGCAATCAATTCTTTGGTATTAACTCTTGGACCCTTTATTTTCAAGCACGCTTGAAGTAAGGAATATAATGTAGGAGCATTAATTTCAGTTTCTTCATGAATTTTTTCCATGATTTTCTCCATATTCTGGTAACAGGTTACATCTTTCTACTTCATGATTGAATTAAAATCATCGGAACACAGCTTTACTACCTCAGTGTGCACAATTTCTCCAATAACTTTCAATATTGTTGCTCTGGTTCGGCTATTTCTCTTGATAGCATGAATTGCAAATGAGTCAAAACTTGACCTAAATAACGGTCTGCACAAGCGCCTGCGGTTTGGAGTAAGCCTGAATGATCTAATCCTTGACTTGTAGTGCACCTTTGCCTAATTCAGATAATTATTAAATTAGAAATACTTGGACTATAAATAGTAGAAAACAACAACAACAACTTACAGTAACTTCTGGAGAACCAGATGCACTGTGTTGAACTTGAGAAGTTCCAGCACAAGCCCCTGAGGAAGATGCCAGGAGAGTTTCTAAGGAATCTGATCTCCTCAGCAAAGAAAGCAATTCTTCCTTTTTCTCTTTAAGTTTTTTCAACTTCTCAGCACACTTTCTACACAAGTAATTCAATTTTTCCACATCTAATTCCATATCCAACTCAGCTATCAAGGAAATGAGAACATTCTGGTATCCAGACTTCGACAAAATCCTCCTACTCTTCTTCTCCTCTCCCTGTGACAAATCGGCTTCACAACTAGTACAGCTTTCCATCACATAACGTATTCCAGAAACATAGTACCGCAATGCAGTGAATCATACATGCAGTGAATAATACATTGCGCGCGATTCTACTTACTGCGCTAATTGCATTCCATTGGAACAACTCGACATATAAGCGGACACCAGACCCTTTCCCCGCGCAGCGGTTGGGTAAAGGGTCTGGCTACGCGGGACTAAGCGTTTCTCTGCTGTGTTAATCTAAATAATGGTAGATCACTTAAATTATATTTACTTTACTATATTAACAGTAGGTAAGTTTTAGTGACTTTTTTATGGTTATAACACTAAGTTCATTAAAATTACTATTTGAATGGAACACTAATTATTTGCTCATTTAGTTAACTTGTGTATTTAAATGGACTTTCATGCTTTGAGCAGAATAACATTATTAATTTTAGTTGTAAAACAATTTTTTTAATGAGTGGTAATTTAAGGAAAACTACATGGCAACAATAATTACCACCTATCATAGTAGTATTTGTTTAACAGGTGATTTTTTATCTAACTTAATAAGATCAAATAATGCTAGAAATTAATTTTTACTTAGAGCGAAGTTAAATTCTTCCTCTAAATATTAGATGGATTCAGCTCTCTCATTGAAGTACCTTGTAGCGAGAAGTCTAAACTATACTCTGTTGATAGGTTAGGTACACTTGCCAGTGCTATGAAAGGAACATGGCTAGACTTACAGAGCTTCCCTCACTCAGCCTATAATTATGTGACCAACAATATTAATACCACTGAACTAGGAACCATTCTTCTTCCTCTTATGAAATTATAGTTATGAGAAGATCAGTTAAAGCTATTAAAAGGAATGGCTAGCATTTTTTTGTCGCTGTTGTTGTTTTATTAGTGCTCTTCATAGGTAATAATAGTATATAAGAATACTTGTAAATGAATGCTTAAAGTGCACCTTGATTAGTGCCAAACAATTGTAACATAATTAAAATGACTTTATACATATATACTTATTGTAAACTTAATTATAGGTATAGTAAATACACAAAGAGAACCACCCTATCTGTTTCCACAGATAGAAGTTGCATATGTTGGGGATAGTGTGTCTTTTATATGTTTCAGTGACAGACCTCCAACTTGGAGTAGACATTTTGTAACTGATTTTGTTCCAACAAGAACAGAGTTGTACACTGGAGAGCACCAAATTATTCAACTGAAAAATCTCGAAAATAGTGATAGAGGAACATACATTTGTGAAGGAGAAATTGATGATCATGAGATTACAACAAGATCGAATTTATTTGTTGGAGGTAATCTTAACTTAACTTAATAATAGTCTTGAAACGTAATTTGAACCCGTATAGCTTTATGTGGTTAACTCTCAGCGCTCATGCGGCAGAGGGTTACAGTAGTCAGTCATTATCGGCACGCGCGAGATGTCCGACTTTTATGCCTTGAAAGGAGAGGAACTCCCACTAGCTGACTATTTAAGTCCCTTTTATTTGCCACTTGTAGTTCCTGGTTTAACTTCTTTCTCTGGTGTTGGAAAGTCTCAGCTGCTGGGGTTGGGCTTGTTTCATCAACTGTAAGTATGCCTGCTCTCCAAAAAATATTCCCCCTAAGTATTTGTGTAGTGTGCATGTCAGAAAGTCTATGTCATTGTGGCTATATTTTTCTACCATAACAAGATTAAGACTAAAGCCAGATAATGCCATGAAGTCCTCAGAAAATCGTATATAAAACAACTGTAGAAAGTATGGATCAGTCACAGGTGTGTATTAGGGTTGCTTCTATACGTTGATGCCCATAACAAAGCCCTAAAATGCCTGAAGAATCCCTGAGAGGCAAGCCGGCCAACTTAAAAGCCCTAGCTAGACGAGTTAAAATTTATACTCAAAATAGAACAAAACTATTACTGTTATAAGCTGAAAATTTTCAACAAGAGTGACTTCTTTTGCAGTTATTCAATTTTGTAACTAATACTGAGGGTTTGCACTCTTCATGTTCTAGTTCTATTTTTTCCTGCAAAATATTAGTCTTTCACAGGCTATTTCGAACAAATTATAAAATTTCACTACGGATCAAACCCGAGGCCACTCCCCTTGAAGCACCCTTGCTTTCTAACCACCAAACTGTGTCAACCAATGGGCAACCAACTTTCATATTTTTGTATTTATTAATGTAAAGGGTATAACTAGCTATTGGCTACCAAACTCTTTTGCTGTAAAAGAAAGACAATACTTCCAATTAATATACAACGGCTGAGAGAAAAACTGTGAATGGATAAAATTGCATTAGAACTACAATTACATGTACATTTTTGTTTGGGCCTCCCTTCTACATGTAAAAATATTCATAATAAATTATTTGCACCACTTTTTAAGTTTGTGTGTACAAATTATGTTTTTAATTGATTGCTGTATAATGTTGTGTTGCAGCTCCGCGGAAGGCTATAATGCAAAGTTCTCCACATGAAGTCATTTACGGGGAATGGTTGCATTTAGAATGTTCCCAGGGTGCTGCTCAAGTAAAATGGTTCTTTAAAAAGAATCGTGCCAAGAATGGGGTACGCTATATAGGTAACAAACATATTTATGAGGTAAAAAACATAGATTGGAGTTATTCTGGGTTTTATTATTGCTATGGAAGTAGTACCAAAGATGGATTTTCCTTCCTGGATGAAATTTATGTGGTAGTTCGTACGTAAAATTTTTAATGATATTATTATAACACACTAAACAGAAAACGTGTTAATAATCGGCTTAAAAAATATATCAGCCATAATTATATACAAATTTTATGTACAAAAATCAGATGTTAGTAAGGCTTATGTTGTCAATTTTTCAACAATATGGAATGATGGTGTATGTTGTCATAGCTCATTGATAGAGGGAAGTCTGGTGCTACAATCAAGTGGGCCTTGGTGGATGATATGAAGGGAGTGGTGGATGATATGGAGGGGGAGTGGTGGTTCAAACCCCAGTCTCAACCAGGCATTTTTTTTAATTAATTCTGTATTATTTAAAAAAGCCTGTGAAAGACGGGGAATACATAATTTGAGTAAAAGCAGGCTGAGAAAAAAAATGAGGTGTGTGATTACATCTTGAAGATGTAGATAAGTATAAGTATTTCAAACAGCACTTCCACAGTCTACGGAGGCAAGTAGTGCATAATAAGTACAGCTGAAACTTTGTTCAATTTATATGGGTTAGAAAAATGAGGGTATTAAACAATTGACACAATGTACTTTGATCTCAAACATTCATGTACTTTGCACTGTGGTTCACTAAATCAATGTTTGATATAAATGGATATCATTATATATAAGTGTATTTCACACGAATGATATATGATATTATGTAGAAGCACGACCACAGCCACTAAAGACAGAAAGAAGTAATAATTGTTTAGTAACACGTTCTAATTATGGTTATTATTGTTCTCTCGTGATAATGCAGAACCAGAATATCATATAACTTATCCTGGAGGCTCACTAGAAATGACATGTGAAAGTGATACTGACCCAATCTGGAAAGACGACAAAAGGAAACACTTTCCACATACAACTCTAGTACCATACTCTAATAAACAAATGACAATTAGTATAGAAGATGCAAAAGTCAGGGACACGGGCTACTATTTTTGTCATGGACAGAAAAACAATGTTGATTTCAGGTTACCACATGTGATCATTGTCGCAGGTTCAAAAGTTCCTTGCTTTGTTTTTTTAGTGTTTCATTTGATTATATGCCACTTACCTAGATAAAAAAGAAGATCTAATTATGACACAGCCACAAATAACGGTGACAAAAGGATATTTATTAAGTTTAAAATGCAACAGTGATGACAACTTAGCAGATTTTTTCTTCAAAGGGTCTATAATTCCAAAGGAACGTATTCATTATGTTCAGTCAGGAATTATTCATGTTATTGATAATGTTGTCTTATCTGACAGTGGTAGATATTGGTGCTACTCTAGAGGAAATCAGGGGGAAAATTTCTTGGATCATATAGACGTTGCAGTTAGTAAGTGTTAAGAATAGTAGGAATGTCTGGTAACCCCCTACCTTAGTTTCAAAAACTTTTACAACAATCTTTAAGTCAATAAGTTTATTGTCAATAAAATCCTGTCATTTTACTCTTACCTAACATTTCCATACTAAATTATTTGTTATCATTGGTTAGCTGAATGCTCCTTTAAAGTATCATTATAAAAATGTGTGCTGCCATTCAATCCTTATTATATTTATTCCACCCTAGATATCTTCACAATAATATTTTTAGGTTTGTGACCCGTGAGATATCCCATGATATCTCATGGTGTTGTTATCTCATGGCTGTACTGAGCAAGCTCAGTACCAGAGTAGGCTTGGGTTTTTACAGCTACCTTTACTCTGGTGGAGCCTACTCAGCCAGGTTAGAGCAGCTGCTATAATACCAGCTGGGGTTGTGGGGAGCCCCTAGTGAGTTTTCACTAACTTTACACCATGAGTTACCAAAAAAGTACTTCAGTGAAGATATCTAGTGTGGAGTAAACCACTTATTACACTCTGTCAGTGTGATATGGCGAGATATTTCACTCTCAGGCTTTATTATCTCACAGTCACATACAAACAAAATCATTGTGAAGACATCTATAATAGAATAAATATATGGACTTGCTCAATACAGCAATAAAGCAATAAAACTTAAAAAGGTAACCTTGTGTGATCAATTGTAGTATCTCACATTAATAATTATACATAATAATATATAATTATATTTAAGTAATTATTCTTATTATATAATAATAATTTATTATTATATTAATATATTATGTAGCTAAGTAATTATTCTTATTTACACTATATTCATTGTGTGATTATTTACATTTTCCTTCAACACCTAATGAAATCTTTCTCTACTTCTGTCAGAATGTAAAAAATTTACTTACAATTTTCCAGCCTCTAAAAAAAATACTTTTAATTCTTGTGTATTGTTAAGTTCAAGCATGGGGGCATATAGAAAACGCTTTCCATGAAGCTCCATAGCATTTCACTCAGTTTTAATGAGTAGATAAATTTAAAATTGAAGGTACAACCACTTAAAATAGTTCATTGCATTAAATGATAGGGGCATATTGTTATGAATTTTTTCTAAAAATTATTTCATTATCACATCTGTAATCTAAATAAAATTAAAATTTGATTTTAAATGAAAGTGGTATAATTTTTGATGTTTTTATAGTTTCTGATAAAAAGGTGAAGTTTGCTGAATATAATACTGTCAAAGACTACATTCCTGTAAGTGGAAACGACCTTAATAATTTTGCCAGGAGTTTAAATTGTCATATCTTTATCAAGTACTGTATATTATTGTTTAAAATGTCAAATATTAATTTCACTGTTTTCAGTCCAATTGAAGTGTTTGTTAAACTCAACTCTGAAAAAGTATAACACAATTTTCACTGTTTCAGCAATTTTAGGTACTTTCAACTATTTAAGTTAGCAAGGTTTTATATAATTTCTTTGTTTTATTGGTATTGATAGCAAAATTTATAAAAAATAATACTATGACCAGCTTGAAATTTATGGCCCTTAAAAAGATGGTTGGATCAGTTTATTGAACTAGCTACTAGACATGGCTTTCTACTTGCTCTAAATATTCAATGCAAATATAATTATATTATATAATGTAACAAAAAGGCACTTAAAACATAGTCAACTTGTCAAGTATAATATCTGGAGTGCTACAGATGTGACATCAAATTTCTTTGGAATTCTGAATTTTAGTTATAATTGCCATAGATCCCCTTTCTCCATTTAAATTATTAAGAAAAATATAATTAATAATTTTATGTCTAGACTAAAGCATTAGTAGCTGTAATAATGTTATTTGATTATTCCAATAATAATAATATTTCACAATTTCTTTTTGGCCTTGTTTCACTCATTACATGTATTCTCTTCCACATTATTTTGCATTTATAGGAACCAATACAAGATGAGAGATGGAGAAGAAGGAAAAAACCTTCAAAGCTTAAAAAAATCAAATCTTTATTTAAAAAAAAGAAACCAAAATCAGGTATGCTCAGGACAAATAATTAAAAATTTAATCTTAATTTTTTTGTTTTATTTTTTATACTGATCTATTACAAGAATAATTTAACTAGTTTCAGTGAAACTATAATTCAAAAAAAAAAATTAAATTTTGTCAATGTTGCTAACTCTATTATCAATAAATAATACAAATGTTTTCAGGTAAATTGATAACAGCTGTTGTTAATACAGTAGACCCTCAGTTATCCGAACCCGTTAATCCGAACTCTCGCTAATCCGAACACCATTTTGGGGGAAATTATAAGGATTAAATAGATAAGAGATTAGACCCCATTCAAAATGACTTATTTCGAATATCCGAACATTTCAAATATCCGAACAACCCTCGGTCCTGAGGTGTTCGGATAATTGAGGGTCTACTGTATGTACAGCATTGTTGATATTATTTGAAATAGGTATTAATGAATTAATATACCATAACACTGTTGTAAATAGTGATATGAACTCATCCTTTCCTGAAATCATTATTTTATCAATGGCATATCATTATTATTGTTAATTAGTAACATTATTTACTTACTATGCTCAAATTGATTACTAAACTGTAAAAAAGGTCATATTATATAGAATTGTACTATAATAGTACTCTACTATTTGAGGGTTACTTTGAGCTATATATATTGCTATTTGTTCATTTGATAATTCTCCTATTGGCCAGTACAAATAAAGTATTCAAAACTACAAAAGATAAGTTAGTTATACCTTGTTAGTATACCGAACCATAAAATATAAATGCAAGAAAAATAAATTGTCTTTGATAATTCAAACAAGCAGTCTATTTGTGACCGTCTACGGGAAAACCCGGGCACAACGCGGCGTGCGTAATATCGAGAAAAGATCGATCAATTTCTTAAAAATGTATTGTTTTAAGCCGACGGAAGGGAACGGTTAGGTCTATTATAGCGGGAACGACTTAAGCTACGACGATAAAACTTGGAGAGCTCAATATCTGGACGCCACAACTCCGTAAGTGCAAAAAAAAAAATTTCGAAGGGTGCCGCGTTGTGCCTGGTTTTCCTATAGACGGTCACATTTTGTTAATGCAAAAAAGTTCTCTTTTTCTTATAATGGAAGAAAGCACAATCCTTTTGTATAAACATCATGAAGTAGTAAATATATTATAGTAAGTCCAAGTTGAGTTGACACGACCATAAGCGTGGTAAACAAGATATGCACTTGGTATGAAAAACGGAAGCAATTTAGTCAAGTGAACTAATTGCAATTGACGAGCGAGTAAATCAACCTTCAAGTAAAAGGAGCGGCTACTCTGGTGCGCATTATTATGGTTCTAAATAGTTATTTTCCAGGTTGTTCTGTTCATAGGTACCACCTAGAGAGAGGAACGTGAATGAGTGAAATTAACGCCAACAGTAGGCTAAGGCTTAAGGGTGCTCAAACACTCTTTGAGCGGGAAACACCCGCCAAATAGGCCACGGTTGCTAGGGCCTGTTAAACTTACTTCTGCTTTTCCCCCGAATTATATTATTTATGCAGGCCAGCAAGCACTGCTAGGAGAAAGCACCTACCAAGAATGAAGACTGGAAGTCGATCGCATCTCAAGAAATACCCCGTCACCATTTTGGACTTCTTGGCAGTACTGCACGGCTACCGCAGTAGTTTAGAAGCTGATTTTTTGTATATCATTTTCTTACCCGTGCGTGCATGCCATAACGTTGAGTTTTTTTTAAATTTTATTTTACTTTTCTATTTACTCACCTTACCAGTGAACTGTTGTCGATTATTTCCGTGAAATTCCGTTAATTAAAAATATCTCAACGTTATAGGGTCGACCCCTTGTGGCCCTAAACCCTGGCAAAATTTGAACCATAGCAGTTAGTCCATTCCTGAGCAGTACCCAAGAGAAGATTCTGGATCCCGGGAGAAGCCATAAGTATGGCCACCAGCAGTGACATGGCTGAGAATGATTGCTGTACTCTTGAGAGCGATGAAGGGCTGGAAACTTTAGAGCGCGAGAATTTTTTATTGTAAGTTGACTCCGCCCCGCCCTATCAGTACACGCGTAGTGGTGAGTGAGGCACAGCTGCATTTCACGGGCACTAATTTGTTACAGAACGGGGCGTGACTTTGTGGTAGATAACGCGCTACTATTCAGCTGGAGTGCGCTACTAAAGGCGCCCAGGCGTTGCTATGTGTGAGCACCCTTAAGCTTTTTGAGAGTATTGAAACACCCGGCAGTATCTACCTGTAAGAATTCTGCTGTAGTGCACAAGGATGATACCATTGTCATTCTTTGAAATTTTTACTATTGTATAAGCTTAATTTTATTGTCAATTTTTTCATTTTATACTTTCACTGATCACAAGATTACAATTAAATTATCACAACTATTAATATTTACAGAACAATTAGTCCAAAAATAAGAATGATAATGAAAAACATGTTTAGTAGCTAGCCCCAAAGTGAAGGTGAGTCACTCAGAATAGCGTACACTTGTAATGGTATACATAGCTAGAAAGTACCCTCCTGAGAAGGGACAAGTTCATTTTTTACAAACTCATTGAAAACATTACACATGATCGTTTGCACCGAGCCATGTGACAAATTTCTGGCGCGTTTAGAGCAGGAAAGCTGTTTTTTTAATCCTATTCCTGTAGACTTTTGTATTGAGTTTGGAATAGCACTTGCCCTCCAGTTTTGGAGTTTACTGAGGGAATATTTTTTACCGCTTCGGTACCAGCTTTCCAATGGTGCAAACCCCAGATGTCCGTTCTAAAGTTATTTAAGTTTTTCTTGCGGCCAACTCAACTTGGAAATACTATAACAATTGAATTTTACTTTGTTCTAATTTAACGTAACATTATAATGTAATTTTATAGTTGGTGATTTACTAATATTAGACGATGTAGAAGTTTTACCTCCAAGAAAACTTAAAAAGGTAGGAAAAGACGTGACATTTAAATGTAAAGTACATTTACCTCAGCCATATGAGTTGCGATGGAAATTTAATGGAGGGTCTTTACCCAACAATGCCAGAGTTTATGGCAATGAGTTGGATGTCAACAATATACGACACGAAAACGCAGGCTATTACACTTGTGAGGTAGAAGGACAAATGTTTTTTAAAGATAATAAAGGCCAACTAGTTGTAATAGGTTAGCTTAATCACAGTGATAATGTACTATGTTTATTGTATTGATAAACTTTCAGATTCTCCAGGGTATCTTTCATGTCTAAGAAGCAAAACAAGACAGGAATGTGATACTTGTAAGATGTAATATTATATAATTGTGTTTTGATTTGTGTTCCATAAATGTGTCACATAGAAATGCATTTAAGTCATCAGTAATTTGCTTAGGGCTTTATAACCCCATATCACTTGTGATAATAATGACATCCTGAACCTTAGTGTTTTTATTGTTTTCTGATCTGTAAGATAAAATGCAGGGATTTTCAGTAGTCAACAATCACTCTATGTATCATTATGAATAGATGAGAGAATACTAATAACACAATAAAGCATGTGTCATGCAAATATTAAAGTTTATTATAGATTTCTAACTGATTATCACTGTATTTACTGTGATTATATTTATAAAGGCTCTGATGTTAGCTGAACTTAGTATGCAAATAGACAATAGTTTTAGGATATTATTTCTTATACACATGAACTTATATTTTGAAATGCTATATTTATGTAGATGTCTTCTCCCACCACCAAACTCTATCCAACAATATATTTCTGATGTTATTATTCAGTTTCATCTTAATGATAGAATATTTTGTACAATAATGATATAACACAATGATTCATCAATCAAATACACTCGGGAACAATTGCTATAATTATAAATATTAGCAACTCCACATGGCAAAAAAATGAAATCTGGCAAAGAACACAGCTCATTTAAAAAAAATTATTTAAGTTACTAAAAAATAAATTTTTAATATAGGGATCAACAAGTCCTCTTACTCTGTCAGAAAAGATGTATCAGATTACTAATAGCTCTTTACTTTTATAGAAGATGGCTTCTCAAGTCTGTCTACAGCAGTACTACTTGAAAGAGATGCTTCCTATCCTTAGCATAATACTTTAATGGAAAAGTAACCTAATCTTTCTAATATAATGCCATTCCTCTAACGGTATATCTATTATGGTACCAATGACTTGCTCCTTATTTGAACAATTTTGTGTGACATAGTTTTTTGTGACTGTAATGAGTCCAAAAATATTATCTAGATAACTTTCTAGAGCAAAGTCATAATTTATGCCCTGGGCAACTGCCCTCTGTATACTAACTTCTCATTTGAGGGATTGTAAACTAAGATTCTTTACTAAAATAGTATTTTATAGGTAATTATTATATGATATTGAAAAAGTACCTTCAAACAAAAAAAAAACGAAAGCAACTTCACTGCTAAATATTAAGTAGAATTCTTTTAAATGTATAATTGAGCTTTATAAGGTTGATTTAGTGCAGTCAATTATATTTTTTAATTCTTTATGCTATTTCATTCAAGAAGTTAAAGTTACAGTTGTTGTCAGTTAAAATAAAGTATCACACATACAATATTCATGTAGTGTTCAAGCTTTACATTACTTCACAACTTTACCCAATTGTCACCTATTCACTGCAATTCCCTGCTCACACCACACCTGCTAGTCAACTCCTCTTGTAGCTAAATAAACATTGATCTTATACACACATATTTATATTTTCCACTCATGATCACCTTTCCTCATCCCACTTTTTAAACTAGAACCTTGCATTATTTCACTCACTCTGTTTTTTTTTCTCTGTGCTCTATATTTTCTTCAAAGATAGTTTTAGTTATATTTTCTAAGTTAAAGGTGTCATAATTCAGTTGCTAGTTGAATGTTATTTTTTTGTCCTTTTAAAATATATTTTGTATAATTATGTTACATTAAGTTCAGCTCCACTGATATGAATTATCAAGTTCTGACCCTTCATAAAAACTAGATTGAAACTTTCTCACCTAAAGGGGTCTGGAAAAAAGCAAGGGAAAATGTGAAAAAAATCTTAGTTGTCGCTGGGGATTCGAACAAGGCCACTAGATTTAGCCACCAGTGTTCTAACCACTGAGCTATGACAACCCTCGACTTCCAAGATATTCACATGTGGTTATAGCACTGGTGACTAAAGCCAGTAAAAATAGTAGTGAGAAAGTTTCAATCTAATTTTTTATTTATTTGAAGTACATAATGATTAAAGTTAAGAATAGCTATATGACAAAGCTATTCATCCAATTGAGAAAATTATGTTTCATGTTATTTTAATAAAAAGACAATTTTTTTTTAACAATATCATGGTTTAAAAATGTTGTTAAATATTCTTCATGGCAATGGCCACTTGTTATGGTAATTGATTCCTTGTACAGGCCTACATAAATGAAACAGTTGTAAACTATAAATCTATCACATTACATCGCAATATAAATTCAATATTGAGACATCACACATGAGATGTGTTGCTTGAAATTTACATAATAAAAGACTGGATTTGATTTAAAAATTGAACTTCCAATTAATATTGATTCAGTAGTTATGTCTTAGAAAATTAGCAAAGTGATATTTATGACAGAATCATACCCACATAACGTCAATATAACTATTAATATAATACAACATTCTGACCAAAGTTTGCTGGTCGTCTGGTACATAAAATTGCATAAAGTGGAGTGACAGGCTGCATGACTCAATAAAGAGAGTAGTCTATCAAGAAATAGCTAGTCAAGAGAGCTCTAACTAAAACTAGTAGCAATACCACCTCTTATAAATTATACTGTAATCCTGTGTTTTTTTAAAGGCCTGTAAGAAAGTGAATATATGTAATAAGGTCATAATAGTGTCTTATGTGATAAAATCACTGCATAATTGCTACTGATATGACAGAAGAATATAATCAATCTATTAATTTAGAAATATTATAGTAATATTTCTGTCTCTTACATATTGCATTATAGTCATAAATATTTAACTGCTTACCCTAACACAGACAATTGGACACTATCATGGAAAAAAAGTAAATCTGATTCCGATCCTAAGCAAGAGTAAGTACCAGCATTATAGGGTTCAACTTGTCGTATTATCATCCATTTAATGTTTTTACTCTTCCTGATAGTTCCAGTTTCAACATTACTAGGCAAGCGTTTTTGTTGGAACACCCATGCTACATCCCTATCTGAATAGCATAAAACGAATGCTGTTTGTCCTTGGTGTACTTTCAAATCCTTGGGATACACTTTATCTAAACGTTCGACTAGAAATATATTCAAATACGTGCGAAATTCAATGTAAAGGTACATTCAAAATTCCATTTGTAGGTACATGCCAAAATAAGAACAAATTAAACATATTGTATGTATGTATGTACGTGTAAGTTAATATTAAGTGTTGATTGTGAATTCATTCTAATCCTTAGAGAATTTCACTTTGTATGTTTGTTAATTTTTGTGCATTTCTTCAATTTTAAAATAATATCCAGTCAATAGACCCCTTGCAGTGACGTAATTATACATTACGTAATATCGTTCGGTGGCCATTTTGGTGGACATCTGGACCAGCTGACACGCTCGCGAGTAGAGTAGTTTGCTATGGCTTCGAAGAAAAAACGGTTGCTCGGTGGATACTTCGAATCAATGAGAGATTCTGATGGAAAGGCGAGGTACATACAAAAGCTGAGTATCCTGGGTGGCTTTGATCCTCAATAGTCGGAGAGATCTCAGTGGCTGGACAATGTAGACTTGTGGCCATCCATTACTCATATCCATCTTGCAATGTACCTACTATATACACCAAGCAGGTACACAGGAGAAGATTTGCTAAACTATAAGAGCCTAGACTGCTATATAAATTTTGTATCTGGCTGGGTGAGGGAAGTCTTGGTCAAAAGATTTAATGATAAAAGCGTTCCGGTCCTTGGAAAGGTAAGCTGCTACTACTGTGCAGTAGATAATGAATAAGAATTTTATTTATTATATACTTTTTTAAGGTTAATCATTCTCAGAGATTGAGCGAAAAGCCACTGACACCTTGGGTAGTAGCAGAAAGTGCAGGGAAAATTCTAGCTGCTCATTGTGATTGTGTAGCTGGCCTTGGTGAGACTTGTTCTCATGTTGCTTCTCTACTATTCGCCATAGAAAGTGGAGTACGTATTCAGGATTCCATGACCGTTACACAAAAGAAAGCATATTGGGTTATGCCTACTGGAAATAAAGAAGTTCATTATGCTCCAGTGAAAGATATAAATTTTGTAGGCAAGAAAGGCAGTGCTGCTATTCTGGAATCCCAGAATTCTCAATCGTCTACTTCAACCACACAATTACCTACATCATCCGAAGTATCTGTATCATCTATTATAGAATCTCTTCCTAGCCGAACATCCACCCACTCACAAGTTCTTACTTCTTCAAGTTCTAGTTCTAGTAGTACAGTTTCAGTTCCTGTTATCCCTCCTACTCCTTGGGCTTCAAAATCTCCCACCCCAGTTCGTGAAAAAACACCAAGTCATGACGAGACAATGGCCTTCCTCAATAGTTTAGGAAATTGCTCCTCAAAGCAAGCAATATCGTCCTTGGTTGAACCATTTTCATCCTGATATGTTCCTAATACTCTGGAGAGTGGCTTACCTATGTGTTTATCAGAGCTGTATAAACCTGAATACATGGACTTGAATTATGGTGAGCTGGTTACACTAGCTACTAGCTGTACTTTCTCAGTAACTGAAGAGCAGGCTTTGCTAGTTGAAGCTAAGACAAAGTTACAGGCTAATTCTCGCTTATGGCTTCGAATGCGGACAGGCAGAATCACGGCATCATGTTTCAAGGCAGCTTGTCGAACCAACATAGGCCAACCTTCACTCAGTTTAGTAATAGCATTGTGCTATCCAGAAATTACTAAATTTAAGAGTTCGGCAACTAAGTGGGGGTGCAAGCATGAGAAAATTGCCATTTCAAAGTATTTAACTATTAATATGAAAAAGCATCACAACTTTGAAGTGAAAGAGTGTGGGTTATTTATCAACACAAGTATGCCTTATATTGGTGCATCACCAGATGGTTTAGTGACTTGTACCTGCAACAGTGCTGGAATATGTGAAATCAAGGTGAGGAAAATATAATAGCTCAATATTCGTTTAATATTATTTTATCTTTTTAAATGCAGTGTCCATATTGTCACAAGCATGAGCTGATCTCTGAGGCTATGGAAGATACTAAATTTTGCCTAGAAAAAGTTGGTGAAGATTTTCGGCTAAGACGTGAAAAAAAAAATTAAATTAAAATTAAAAAAATTAATTAGTTTTAAGACATCTGATTATTTCGTTAATCTTTGTTTTAGGTCCAATGTCAGCTATAATTGTACGAAGAAGAGCTACTGTGATTTTGTTGTTTGGACTGAGCATGATATACATATCGAACGGATTTATGCGGATGAAGAATTCTGGCTGGCAAATGTGTCCCATGTGAAAGACATTTTTGTAACTGCAGTCCTTCCGGAATTACTTGGCAAGTTTTATTCCCGCACATTGCAACCTGTGATAGTGACTGATGCAACAGAACCTTGCTGCAGTGCTAGTTTAACTGGCAATGAAGATGGCAACAATGATGTGGCTGGTGCTGTGCCCTTGTATTGCTACTGTCAGAAGCCATATGATGGTGGCAGTGATATGGTAGGCTGCAACAATCCTGCTTGTAGTCGGGCGTGGTTTCATCTCACTTGTCTAAAACTAAACTCCCTCCCAACCAGTAAATACTGGTACTGCCCTGACTGTAGGAAACTATCACAATTTTCAAAGAAAAGGAAAAAAACAATTTAATTTCAATCAAACGGAACAACTGAATCACACATATTAATTAGTGCACACGTAACACACACAATTTTGTCCAATGTTGTCACTTCTTTATTTGAATTTACAAAGTCTATTGGTTGTGTAGAACTAAGAATTGAATACTTTTGCCTGATATTACCAATCACCCGCTCAACATGAATGCATACATTAGCAATTTTTCTAGTTTGTTCCACTTCAATACTGCTAAGTTGCTTCTTGCCCTTGGTAAATGCTGGTATTAGCAGTATGTTGAGCAGTAAAATCCAAGTGAATCTGATATGTCGAAACCTCGATCAGCAAGAATCCGGCACTAAATGATTTAGCAGCGAACAATGTTCAGTAAGATACTTATCACTGGTTCTTCCTCCCCACCCATCAGAAATAAAACTGACTGTGCTTTGGGGGGTAATTCCAATAAGATACTTCATTGTATTATGATGCTTATATGATGAAAATGTTTGGGCTCTGGCGAGTAAATTTGTGGGACGGTCAAGAAAAATTTTGAAACAGTCTATTATCACAACACAGTTTGGGAAGTGTTTCCTGAAATCCATTCGCAGTCTTCTTGAGAGCATCTCTATCTGGCCAAATGATTAGCGGCTTCAGTGTCCAGTACAAAACATCCAGCACATGCACAAAGGTTCTACTAATTGTAGCAGGATGTACTCTAAAACGATAAGCAAGGTCCTGACCACTAAGACCAAGACGAAGCCTCATCAGGGTACTCAACAACTGCTGGAAAGGAGATAAAACTGAATATTTCTTTAATTGTGGCTTCACATACTGAAACAGCACATCAAAGAGCTCCCAACCAGCTAGACCGGTATAAAATAAAACCTTGTCATCATTGTTCTTAAACGATTCTTCCTTGAATTCTAGTTCATCCACCTCATTCTTCAACCTTTCAATTTCTTTCTTCATTTCTTTGTGTACCTGTTCAGTGTACTGACTCCCACATTCTAATTTCATAATATCTTGAGACGTTATGTCTGTTTGCACTTCTTTACTACCTTCAACATCTTCGTTCCCAGCATCTTCGTTCCCAGCATCTTCGTTCCCAGTTTCTTGAACACTCTGCTCAGCATTACCTCTCTACTCGGCATCATCTCTCTGCTCTACACCATCACTCTTTCCACCTTCATAATTCTCTTTTACTCGAGCTCTCTTTCTAGAATTTCTTTGAAACATTCTGTTGTACCTTTGTGTGCTGTCTTCAATACGGGTAGGTTGAGAGCTCTTGTATCCGAGTTTCAAGGATGGAGCCCAGTCAGGGTTGTTCACATGATAGAGCTTTACAGGTGATCCAGATATCAAATAATCTGAGCAGACACGGATATTTCCAAACTGATCTTTCTTTAGGTCTTGTCTCTTGATCCTTGCCAACCACTCCTCCTGGCTTTTCTTACTAAGATCGTATGTTTTTCCTTGCAGAGATATGACACTGGGCAATCTATAGTAAGACTTTTCCTTGTCCTTTTGAGAGCGATTTCCACATCCAATCATTGCACAAAGCACCATTGTTCACTTTTAATCTACATGCTGGCTATTGCATGTCCACCAATATGGCTGCCATGCAATCATTACATCATTGACCACACCCACTGCAAAGTCAAACACCTGGGTAGAAGCACTACACTACCTGTGAGGAAGACTTCATGAAGTTATTGTTCTGCTTGAACTAAGCTAAAATATTAATTGGCGTTCGAGCGAAGCGAGCGAGACAATATTAGGGGTGGATAATGCAAAATCGGGTATATGTTATATGTATGCGTGGATGGTACGTATGCCATTTAAACGCGCGGGGGACTTTTTTTCTCCAAAAAACAAGGCTTTTTAGGCTAGGGAAGCTGAGGTAAGTACCCAATTCCATATTTGTTAGCTAAATATGCAAAATTCACTATGGCCTTTCTTTTTTTGTAGCTAAGAGATTGTCAACAGTGACTGGTAAATTCAAATAGTCAGATTGGCTCAAATTTGGTACTACAAAAGTTACCACTGCTCAAGAAAATGAGGTAACAAAGTAATTTTATATTTGTGTTTTATATAAGGGAGAATTAGCCTGTAACTTTGTCTTAGCTTCAACTAGCAAAGCCTGCTCTTCAGTTACTGAGAAAGTACAGCTAGTAGCTAGTGTAACCAGCTCACCATAATTCAAGTCCATGTATTCAGGTTTATACAGCTCTGATAAACACATAGGTAAGCCACTCTCCAGAGTATTAGGAACATATCAGGATGAAAATGGTTCAACCAAGGACGATATTGCTTGCTTTGAGGAGCAATTTCCTAAACTATTGAGGAAGGCCATTGTCTCGTCATGACTTGGTGTTTTTTCACGAACTGGGGTGGGATATTTTGAAGCCCAAGGAGTAGGAGGGATAACAGGAACTGAAACTGTACTACTAGAACTAGAACTTGAAGAAGTAAGAACTTGTGAGTGGGTGGATGTTCGGCTAGGAAGAGATTCTATAATAGATGATACAGATACTTCGGATGATGTAGGTAATTGTGTGGTTGAAGTAGACGATTGAGAATTCTGGGATTCCAGAATAGCATGCGCCCAGAGGGTTACAGTGGTCCTAGTGTCATTCATTCATTCATTAACCCTCCGCGTGCATGCGCCCAGAGGGTTACAGTAGTCCTAGTGTCATTCATTCATTCATTAACCCTCAGCGGGGGGACTTTTTTCTCCAAAAAACAAGGCTTTTTAGGCTAGGGAAGCTGAGGTAAGTACCCAATTCCATATTTGTTAGCTAAATATGCAAAATTCACTATGGCCTTTCTTTTTTTGTAGCTAAGAGATTGTCAACAGTGACTGGTAAATTCAAATAGTCAGATTGGCTCAAATTTGGTACTACAAAAGTTACCACTGCTCAAGAAAATGAGGTAACAAAGTAATTTTATATTTGTGTGCTAAAATTGATTGTCTTTTGTTTTGTATGAGAGCTTGTTGTCTAGAATTCAAAGTAATTCAGAAGGTCAAAGTAACTTCTATTTGATACTACAGAAGTTATCAATACTCAAGAATGAGGTAAGTAGTAATTCCATATTTGTTGGCTAAAATTACAAATAATAACACTGGTTTATTTTTTATCGTAGCTGAGCTTGTTCAAGAGTTACTGGTGATTGAGATTATCAGAATGGCAGATATTTGAAACTACAAAAGTTACCATTAATCAGGTAAGAGAGTGATTTTGTTTTTTGTTTGCTGAAATACAAGGTCATAACTGCTATTATAGTGTTTGCATGAACTAAGCTAAAACATAGCAGGGAGTTATCTAAGGGGGGGGGGGCGCAGAGGAAACTTCCCCCCAAAGTGCTGAACTTCCTCCCCAAGCTTCCTCATAATTTTTGTTATGATTACATTGAGAAAAACTAATATTAATGACAACAACAATAATACGTAGTTTTAAGAGTGAGCTTGTGGTCATTACATGATTGCAAGTGATAGCAATAATGCTTAAACAGCTAGTCTTCTTGGTTTTTGTGTCTTCCATAAGTCTATAATCATGTCCAACTGGTCATTATTTAGTGTTTTGGGACCTTCAATAGCAATTTTCATCAACATATCTAAAGTTTCATCTCCCAAACGGTTGCTCAATCTTGTTTTCACTATTTTCATGTGACTAAAACTCCTTTCCACAGTACAAGTGGTCACAGGAATAACAGACTCAATCATAGCTAAAGTAGCAAGATTTGGGAAAGCTGAAGTCAGAGTATTATTAGATAGTAGTGCACTAATCACGTCTCTCACAGTTTTTGTTTGGAATTGTGTAAATAACAGGCGCCTGAATATTTTCCATTCTGCTTCGATCAAGTCACCCTTTATGTCTGGAGTAGATAATGCACAACTGGATTGTATTGTGACCTTCTGTGGTTTGCCATAAAAACTAATCAATTTCTTCAACTTCTCTGCTCCATAATTTAGAGAGGCTTTCTTCTTTATCAGGCAACTGCTGAGGATCAAAAATGGAAAATGCTGAAACCACACCAGATGCAAGCATCCTAGAGGAGATGTAGTCATAACTGACTGTATGTAAGGCTTGTAAATTGCAGGCCTCTCAACTCACACGATTTGGTCGTGTGACACACGATTTCAGGAATTTTCTCACGATCTCACGCTACTAGCACTAAATCTCACACTTTTCTTCATTCCTTCCAAACTGGCTTAGGACTTTATCCTGGCTCAGTGTCGTTGAGTTCTCAAGCTAGCGGTAGGCCATTGACCGTGAATTGTCTCGAGGGACAACCCGTCAACAATTACTAATGCTAGGTAAAGGGTCTTCCCTGCACGACTATTGATGAATAGTGGTTAGGGTAGCAGATTTGTTTTGATGGCTGATAATTGTGTGGTTTGTAGACTTATTGATAGATAACTCAGGTGTAGTGTCATGGAACCGAGCTGCTGTGATAGTGGGTACAGTGAAAGTGAAGGGGTGCCACAGCCAAAAAAAACAAGAAAGAGTGCAGGTGCAGCTAATTACAGAACTAAGTTTAACCATGCATGGACCAAAGAATTTCCTTTTATAACTTCTGTTCAAAAAGATATGTACAGGTAAATATATTTGAACAAATCCAGCAGTCAGTATATGTAATATTAATTTTTTGTAGATTTCGCTGCACAATCTGTAGCAAGAACGTGAAGTGTGATCATAGTGGTAGAGGTGATGTCTTGAAGCACTGTTCTACGCAATTCCACCTTGCGCAAGCTTCGGCAATGAAATCTCAAACGAAGTTAAGTTCTTCTTCTCCCTCTTCAAGTGAAAATCTTAAAAGAATTGAAGCTGAACTAAGAATGGCAGTACTTACTGCCAGCTTCAATATTCCTTTGGCATTCCATGACCACTTATCTCCCATGATAAGGTCTATTTTTCCAGATTCAGGCATAGCTACAAATTATCACTCTGCACCAACCAAGGCAACATGCATGCTAAATTATGCCATTGCACCTATCTTAAAAAAAGATCTTGTTGATATTATGAAATTAAATCCCTTTTCCATAGCTGTAGATGGTTCAAATGATACTAGATAAAATGAATCCTTTGACTGTTTGTATATTTGATTGTGATCAAAGTAGAATTGTAACCCGCTTTTTGGGCATGTGTACCACTACAGCTTCAACGGCTGGAGCTCTCTATGATGTAGTGAATGGAAAGCTTTCAGAATTGCTTGACACTGAAAATCCATGGAAGCATTGCACTTCAGTAGCTGTAGACAATACATCTGTCAATATAGGTATACATAATTCCTTGAAATCCAGAGTTCTTCAGAAAAATTGTGCTATATCTTTAAATAGTTGCCCTTGTCATATGATCCACAATGCTGCTCAGAAAGCAGCAGGGGCTTTCTTTTGCCATACTAAATTTGATATTGAGGATTTTATGGTTGATTTGTATTACTGGTTTGAAAAATCAACCAAAAGGAAAAATTGTCTAAGGTCTTATTGTGAGTTTTGTGACCAGGAATATAGATCTTTCCACTAGATGGTTGAGCTTAGAAATTGCTGTGGACAGATGCCTGAAACAGTACCCAAGCTTGAAGTCCTATTTTTTGTCTGAGAATGAAACAGCAGCCAGATTTCAGAGGCTTAAAATATTTTTTGAAGATCCAATGACCGAAATTTATCTTCTCTTTTTTCAGTCATTTTTGCCAACTCTTACTTGTACTAACAAATTTCTTTCGAAGAGAAGAGCCGCTGATACATATTCTTCAGCCACAACTTCATTCTTTGGTAAAAAAAAGTGTTTTCCAAGTTTGTAAAGCCATCAGTACTGGTTGAGAGTCTGAAGAGCTTGGATACACTATTTACACTTCAGTATGGTGATCATGCAAATCAGGTGGCAAGTTCAGACTTAGTTGTAGGTTTTTTGACGAAGCAGAAAATTAATAAGTTACTCCATAATGGGGATATTTCTGCACACCAGAATTCCTCTTTCCATGAAGGTGTTCGAAAGTTTCTTTGAAAAGGCTACTGGTTATTTGCTGAAGTGGTGTCCCTTGCAGGATAGCTTGCTTATCAATGCCACCTGGATTGGCTTTAATCAGAGATTGAATCAAACATTTTCATCGGTGCAGTTTTTTATATCTAGGTTTCCTTCACTTCTGGGAGATTTGAACATTGATCAGTTTTTGAGTTATCAAATTATGAGTGAGAAAGATATTCCTGACACTCTGAAAGATGAACCTGAGGTGGATCCTGCAATGTTGACAAGTTGTGGGGATACCTGAAAAACTTGAAAAGACCTGGTAATTTGATCTTTTGTTCAAAGTTGCCTGTGCGGTTTTGACAATACCACATTCTAATGCTGGTGAAGAGAGGATCTTTTCATTAATAAATAAAAACAAAACACCAAGCAGAAGTTCTTTGAGCCTTGATGGGACACTGTCATCATTAATTACTGTAAAAGCTGGAAGCACCCGTCTAACAGCACGAGCACAGGACTCTCTAGCTAGCCATCTATAGTATCACTGGGCTTACCAATTTTCAATTCAGGCACACCAAGCTCTGCCTCTAAATCAATTAATTTTTCAATCTTCTTTGGTGAGTAATGAAAGGCTTTCCAGATAGTTAGAAGAGTACCAAAGAATTTTTTTATTTCATTGTGATCGTTCGCAGCATGAATGGCTGCTAACTGGAGCTGATGACGACAATGAACATATAGAGCACTTGGAGCAAACAATCTCACACGCTTCTGTACCCCACTTCTCTCCCCAGACATTGTGTTTGTGCCATCAATTCCCAAACCACGCAGGCCTTGTAGGGAAATGTTGTTACTTCCAAGAAAATCAAGCAAATACTGAATGAGTGCTTCAGCAGTAGCTTCTTTAATATGAATGATACCCAGAAAATGCTCTACAACAGTACCATCCTCCAACCATCTACCACAAACAGATAATTCTTTTTTTTGTGGAAATATCTGTGCTTGCATCTGCCATAATAGAAAAATATTTACACTTCTTTGAGCAAGTAATCATAACTTTACTAAAGGGAGAAAGTCAGCTGTTGTGACAGGAGAAAGATAAGTAACATTATTTGACGGACATAATTCCTTATGCTTCTTCAATTGCTCTAAGCTATTATCTATTTGGAGCTGTATCACATCCTGAAACATTGTGGTAGTATGTGGAACAGAATTCTTAAAGAGGAAATAGAAAGATCTCAAAAAACTTGTTACCACATCTCTGTTGTTCTTTCTTTCCTCTTCCCCTATGGCAATCAATCTATCTGCTATAGTTCCTCCTGATGTACTTGCCAAACTTGCCATCACCTGAACTTCAACGGATGCTAAATGCCATTCGGACATTTCATGCTGCTTTAAAAGCTCAGTTGCTTTAACCCAATTACTAATAGGTTTAGTTACCCATGCTCCACGTGCTGATGCTAGTGTTTTACCGTACTTCTTACAAACCTCACAAAACATACCGTCTACTTGCTGGTCATACTCCATCCATTTCCATCTCTCCTATTTCATATTAAATTTCAGCTTTCTTTTGTATATTTTCATTCGTTCAGAGGCAGTTATATTCTCACTTGATAGAAATGGTTGTTTTGAACTTGAAGGTAGGCTATCATCTACACTATTGTCAGGCAAGTCCTCCTGGTGAAGTCTCTTCTTCAGGAACTTTTTATGATGGTAAGATGTGCTTTAATAAGAATGTGATGAACAGTTCAACACCTACTAAGTGATAATGATGTGGTTGGTGTGCAAACAGCTGTGCAGATCATTCTATATAACTTCCCCCCCCCCCAACCAACTAAAAGTAGTCCAATTTCCCCCCAAATTAAAAATCCTAGATTAATCCCTGCATAGTAACAATACTTATTGTTACCTAACTATCAGGCTCGCTCGCCATATGTGCTCAAGCACACCACTAGTATGTATATATGTATGTATGTAATTATTTATGGATGGTACGTATGCCCTTTAAACTAGCGCACGGGGAACTTTTTTTGTCCTAAAAACACGGCTTTTTATGCTTGACCCCAGTTTATTCAGAAACTACAGCATTAAGCAAGCCTTACTTTATACTTAAGCGCAGAAGTGTGAGAAAATTGCTGCGAAAATGCTTCTTTTCAAGAAACAAAAAGTTGATCCGACCGGTTACTTAATTTCACAACTTCGCCGTTTTCGGGGGGTATACGGAGTGCAGATTGTTGGTTGTCAAGAGCCATTGGTAGTCAGAATGCCGTAGTGTTAATGCTAAAGAAGCTACTACTGTAATTTTATATTAGATAGCTAATTATGCAAAATAACTCTGGCCTTTCTTTTTTGTAGACTGGTAAATTCAAACAGTCAGAATGGCTCAAATTTGGTACTACAAAGTTACCACTGCTCAAGAAAATGAGGTAAGAAAGTAATTTTGTATTTGTGTGCTAAAATTGATTGTCTTTTTTTTTGTAGCTGAGAGCTTGTTGTCAAGAATTCGAGGTAATTCAGATAGTCAAAGTAAATTTGATACTATAGAAGTTATACTCCATTTCCACGATTTGTTAAGCTGGACTCTCGAATTTCAGATATCTCCATTCCTGAACGACTAAGCCAGAGCGGAAAGCGAAGAGGTACTAATTTTTGTAGTATGTGCCCCAGTTATTAATCTTTGACAATAGGAGTGAGTGAATGAGTGAGTGAGTGAGCAAGCAGGCGATCAGGTAGGTGCTCAGGTGAGTGGGTGCGTGAAGGAGGAGTTAGTGAGTGAGTGAAAGGCAGGTGAGCTGGAGAGAATGAGGGGTTGCTGGGGGTGTTATCCATCTTTCGGATATTGTACATTAATATGAGTATGTGGCATCATTGTGAGGCCAACAGTACTCACGCAGGGGAAGTCCAACACAGTTTGTGAGGGGTCAGTTCCTGTGAGGCCCAACGTACCCACACAGGGGAAGTCGAACACAGTTTGTGAGGGGACAGTTCCTGTGAGGCCCAACGTACCCACGCAGGGGAAGTCCAACACAGTTTGTGAGGGGACAGTTCCCGTGAGGCCCAATGTATCCAACATACCCACGCAGGGGAAGTCCAACACAGTTCTTGAGGGGACAGTTCCCATGAGGCACACAGTACTCACGCAGGGGACGTCAGCTCAGGAGAACTCGGATCTGGAGGGACCAACTCACATGGGCTCAATGGTACCCACACAGGGTGAGCAAATGCACACCTCCCCCTTTGAGCCAACTGACCCCCAGGAGATTCATGAAAGGTAATTAACATAGTATGTAACATCTCGAAAATTATATATGGAGGACTCGAGGCTTTACAGTAATTGATTTACAAAACCTGGAAAGGAGGGTATAGAGCTCTGCACCCCACCCCCCCTCATTCCTACTGTTAAGTGTCAATATAAGGTTGTGCACTGGTTTTGTGATTTGGTGTTCCCATAGTGAGTTGCAATGAACACCCTTATATGAACCCTCTGTATTCAGGACACTTTGTTTTGTCCCAGTGCAATATAGATATATTGAGACATTCCACACATAAGTATGATATGACATACAGACACACAGTAGATCTGTTTGGGTAGGTAGCTAAAATGGCTGTGCAATGGAGCCCCTAAATGCAGACATGTTTGAGACCAGTAAAAAGTGTCTTGATTATCAAAGTGTCCACATTTCAGGGGTAGGGGCTATAGGAAAGTTGGTTCTCCTACAAATGATGTGGTTGTAGGAGTTTTTGATGGTTCATAAGCCACCCTTCTCTCTCTCCCTTTCCTTCCCAAAGTGAAATGCCTACTGCTTGGTTACATACAGATCCCAAACTTGTCTACATTATTGTGGTTCCACTGTAGCGTATGACTGAAGTTGTAATTAATGTAGGTTTCTGTGCACCACCAGTTTTGAGGAAGAGAGGTCGACCTAAAGGTCACAAGATGACAGTGATAGGTATCCCAGTTAAGAAGCAAAAGACAGGGAAGAAGGCAAGGATGCTACCCTTTTTGAAACTGCACACTTCAATAGACGAGAAAGGTATAGTATGTCTAACTATTTTGATGCAGTGGTTATGGAGAATGAATGGGCAGTTGTACTAGACAGATGGTTAGTTCCATTAAGTGGCTGTGGGGTTCGAAGAGTGTGAGCAACTAAATATGGGAGATACAAAATATGGAAAATATGGAAGGCCCAACCCCCCTCCTCCCAAGGAATATACAGTGTGTCAATTATCTAGATCCTCGAATATCTGCAAATTTATTGATGTTTTTTTTTTGGTACTACTGCGCATTATATACAGCTGCTTTCTAAAGTTTCACTTCCTTCTTTTTTTATTTTTGTTTTTTCCAACCAGAGGGATTTGGATAACCGAGGATGCAGTCCACAACATTTTCCTCAGTCCATAAAAAGTTCTCAGATAGATTTCAGCCTCTTTTGTATGTGGAAGTTGATGTTGAATTCATTTCCAAGTGCTGAGTGTGTGAACCCCACTCCTGTCATTAAAATTATATAGGGCCACATGTTTTACAGCTCGCCAATTATTTGTATACGGGACATTTGCATGTTGGCTGTTTTAGAAGGTGGTTAGGTACTCAGGTTTCACTATAGGGAGCTGAGAGACAGGTGGGAGGTATCTATTGACACTGGTTGTTCTTCCATGGTTCTCCCTAAAGATGCATATTTGAGGATACAGTGGAACCCCTCAAGAAGGCCAGCCTGATCATTATCACTGTGGGGACACTCCCTCTAATAAGGACACTTCATTACATGCATGCTCTATTAATACAGAGCCACCCCTGAGATAAGGCTACCCCTCTATAAAGGTCCAAATTTGTGGCTTTCATTCTGAGGTTCCTCTAAATGTAAACTAAGGTATTTGTTGTTGTTGTTGTTGTTGTTGTTTTTTCTCCACGGTAATGCTACAATGGTTTGTCTCTGAAGATGTAGCAGAAACAGCTAGGAAGTCCCGCAAATATGTGATTGAGGAAGAAGATGTTGAAGTATTGCCTGATCTGTTGCCCGATGCTGCTATTGATGAAAATGTGGATATTCATTTAATTCGGAAGTTTTTCACCAAATATGCATGAATGCTAATAGCAGAGGTGGTGAAGCAAAAGCAGAAGAATCCAGTGTTCTCCTGTAAATCCTGAGACCATGAGCTTTTGAGTGACCATTGTTCTTGCTTGCTGGAGTTAGAAGCATGCAGCACTGAGCAGTGCCTTACAAGCAGCAATGTCGCTCTGATCTGAAGGACTGTACGCAAATCAGGTGAGCGTAAGTTCAATGGCCGGTTACCTTCCATTGGAGCTTCCCGAACCGGTTACTGCTGGAGAGCTTGTTCAAGAGTTACTGATAATATAAGTAATCAGAATGACTTAAAAGTGATACTATACTGTGTCATCACTACTCAGGAAATTAAGGTAAGAGAGTACTGTATGTATTTGATATAATTAATGGACTGCTAATTCATTGTATACCTCTTTATATTAAGTTGTTTTTGAATGCCACAAGATGCACTTGGGTCTCAACAACTTATTCTTAGATTCGACACTGTATGGTACTTCTTTAGAACCTCTTGTTTTTTCAAGTCGCAAAAATATTATTGTGAAAGGTTACCATGGTATTGAGACCCTTTACCGATAAACTAGGCTTTTTATAGTAGCTTTGAGTGTTTGTTGTCAAAAACAACTGTTAATCAATCAGATAGTCATATAGAGACTACAGAAAAGACCAGTACTCTTGAAGTTGAGGTAAGTAGTTCTGTGTTTGTTAGTTAAAGTAAGGTCACAATGGCTACACACTTATATTTTTGGGAATGGACTGATCGATTATTTTGAAGTATTGGTAGTGCACAAGCTTGTTCCCATTTGTTCTCAAGCACATCACTAGTAATATCTCAATCGTTTCGCTTGCTCGATAACAAATAAACCCCAATTTTCTATTGTGTTACCGTGTAAGTGTCTCGCTCGCTCGTCAATTTTCACCACATTACCTAGACAACTTGTGTATAAAATAAAATACACGAGGGAGTAAACTATTCTAGATAAAATTAATGCAGGCCACAAAAATCCTATAGTATTAAACATTTTAATGATTTCTATGTACTACCAACAGATCTAGTTCATTTGGGCCTCAATTATTACTATTGCTAGCACCATAACTTTATGGGAAATACTTGATGCTAGTGATATTCATAAAAATATACTAGATTTTAACTTACCAATAACTTTTAATTGACCTCTAGCTCTGAAGATCTTGCCGAACTCAGTAACTCCTTGGCATTGATATGTTCCTTTGTTGTTTTCATTTACACCATTTATTGTGATATGATCATATGAACTGATGTGCACATTTGGAGGTGGGATAGTTTGTCCACCAATAAACCACCTCGGAATATTTTTAGACTTACATTGAATAACTATGCTGTCATGCTCCTCCACATAATTTTTGGGCACAGTTATCCTTGAATTATCTAACGTAAATTATTACTTATACAATAAGGCAGTAACTGATGGAATTACAGATAATTATAACATCTTTAGTGCATAATCATGATTTAATTATATTATAATAAAGACAGTAATCTAACAAATAGCATATTATTATTATAAGCTTTATTTTGTTCATGTATCTTCTCTGTAAGCAAGTTAAATATTGCTAGCTTACCATTATACATAATAAGTCACCATTTGTACTAAAAAAATTTTTTTAACTGTAATATCTAGTTACCATAAGCAATGAGCCTTGTGCTCGACCAAGTGTACTTTTTAAAAAAATTATTAAAGCTAAAACAAAAGTAGTATCCTGCCATGTTATAAGAGAATGATTGTATTCTCAATGTGCCCATTTTATGTACTGGTAGTCGATTTCTGGGTAATTTGTTGACTTTGGAAAAGAACCACTGCAATTTTGAATCATAAAAGAACCGCCATTTTGCTAAACCCCTGATCTTGTTGCAAGACATGGAATGCTCCGCACCTATATTAACCGGTATTTCTCGCTCGAATTGATATTCATCCTTCACTGCATCAATAAAAATCACATGGATTTGTCAATATAATGATCCTGAAAAATATTTTTCTTACTTCCTACACGCAAAGTACATTTTGCAGGTCTAGAATTATTCTCTGGTGCTCCACCACATTCTAGTATGCCGTTATCTGATTGATTCGCACTTTCAATATAAACAGAATTTCCTGTTATGATAAATCTACTTGGCAATGGCTGTTTATTAAATGTCCATTTAATGTCTGATCTGTTACAAGTAATTACTACACTATCACCTTCATAAAGTCCCACATCAAAGGGATCAACAAGCGCTATAAACAAAATAAATTAAATTGTAGCTTATCCTGTCATAATTAAACATTGCAATTAGCATTATTTGCTATCTCTTTCTACCTGTCTTTATTTATCAATCTATCTTATTATATAGATACATATACATACTATGACCATAATTGATTTATTAGACACAATTATTGATGAATGCTGCAATTCAGATATGATAGTTATGTCATATATGGTATGTTAGAGAATTATTGTAATATAAATATTATACATATTAAGCAGTTATTAAATTTCATGATGTGCGTAACAACATTTTACATGTCATATTGCAACATATGCGGCATAATTTATGCATAGTAAGAAAAATAAAATAACAGCAACTTCAAACCATTAATCTAGAATACAAATGACATGAGGACCCTACACATATACTAATACGCACACACTGACAGAGACACATGCCTAACAAGTTTATTTGGTATATGCTTACTTAAATTAGTTTTTAATTCTGGTGTAATTATAGCACTATCGATATCACTATCAGTAGAGATCCTATCATCTCCGATATAATCTATGTGATCTAATAAATAAACATAAAAACATTAGACCATGATGACATATGAAAAGTGCATTACAGTAATCCAAATTTAATTCTGGCAGTGTAATTAAGTCAATTAAATAATGAGAACAAAAAAGTTTGTTATAAGTAAAAGCTCAGTGTTCATCATAATGTTATTATTATTATTATAATATTTATTTTTATTATAATTAAGTTCACATATGATCTACGGGATGAGTATTGTATAAGCTATTTTGTTAGCTATTGACTATCATATCTCTATTGCAAAGCTGTTGAGTCATCTGAAATATAATTAAACTAGAAAGATTTTGAAGCTCTACATGATGGTCTTAGGAAAGCTAAAATCTAGATAATGTAAATGTTAAAAAATCAGAGTATTGGTGACTGTGACTGAAATTATAGACTACTTTTGGGTTATATTAATTCTGATCAATTCAGTAATTATAGCGGATTAGCTACTAATGTTACAATATAGTGTGTGTAATATTATATATAATATTATTATATTATGTTATTATTATTATAATGTATAATATAAATGCAAAATGGTGCCACAAACATAGTGTGTGAGACCATACTACAATTAAGCCGACTCTTAGTGAGAATGACTGATTTCAGAGGTTATTTGTATTGTGGTAATTCAATTTGATTCATTGTGAGTCAAGTTTCTTTTTTGGAATCTCTTAATTAATAGGTTCCACTATGCAAGTTAAATTGATGTTATTAAGTCTATAAAGCATAAATTGATAGTTTAAACTTCGATGGTACTTCATGTCACTCAAACTTGTTTGTTTGTGGGGCCCTCTGTTCTTGCCTAGGTCCACCCAACAATACTAAACTAATTCCCTGGTCAGTTTGAGATTTAAATCATTTTTAATAAATCCAAATAAAGACAATGAAGAGAGAGAGAGTATCAGAGTGTCTCAATCAGAGTCTATGACAGTCCCTGGTCACCCTTTTTATAGATTGCCAATGAATGATACATATAATTTAGCTGCTACTACAACTATTGAAACTAACACACAAACATACTGTCTGACAATAATACTGTTGTGGGATGGGGTCCCCACATTGTTGTATTTTGAACATCATATTTATCAGTTTCCCACTGGGGGGGGGGGGGGGGGGTTGGAAAGGTTGCGAAGGTCTGCCAAATATCTGAGCCCACCTCCACTAATTTGCATGTTGTATTCAGTATATACCATTAGACTAAACTTAACATTATATTGTTTAGCTTTCATGTGAATTACTCTCACTGATTAAACGAAAACACTTTTTGCAGTAACCTTGTAAAGAGGGTAAACTGGACCAAACTTACCCCCCCCCCTTTCCCCAAACAAAATTACCTAGACAGAATCCTAATAGTTGATTAAATCTATACCTTGAATTCTCAGTAGAGTGCGAGCCCAAAAATTCTTCTTTAAGGCTTTATTCTTAGCAAAACAAAAATAATATCCTTCTTGATTAGAATCGAATGATTCAATTACTAAATGATTTCCTTTGTGTATAGGGAATTTATTTCTAGGCAATTCCATTCTGTGTGAATAAAACCACAATTTCTCACCGCCTCTCCCATGTTTATCACATCTTAATGTAACTTCTGTTTTAGGCTGTACCGGCGTAACGGGTGGTAACACGACTGTATCCCAAACTGTGTATTATAATACATTCTTCATTATATTACTCCAATAAATCTAAATATTCAACGTTTATCAACAGTCCTGTTATAATGTTTTACCTCCTACATGCACTGTAGTTTCACCAATGAAACCAGAACCATCACCACTTGTCCCAAAACATTTATAAATACCAGTATCTTGCTGTACAGCTTCAGTAATGTACAGATACACGAGTACATTGTTTATTCTATCAGGCAAATACTGATCATTGAATGTCCAATAAACGGGAGTGGAACTAAAACACGTAATACGGACAGTGTCTCCTTCATGAAGTCCCACATAAAATGGAGTCACAGTACCTGTTTCTGTAAAGTATTATGATATATTATAAGAGGGGTATGTGGAAAACTAGCACACAACATTCTTACAATTAAAAACTACGAAATTATGTAACTGATAACGTACATTAGTTAATTACAAACAATATTCACTGCCTGAAAAGTGTCCATCGACAACCATAACAAAATCGTAAATCAGTTTGTTAATCTCTACAGTCTTGTAAATTTTTTGTTAACTATAATTATGAAGACAGTTTATATTATTTATGGTTGTAAATGGACTCTTTTCACCCTGTGATTGCTATATTATATATTTTGAATGTCTCAACTTTAAGCTGCCCCTATTTTTTATAATAACAACATAACTATAATAATGTTACTGTTACAGCAACCATTGCAATTAAGCTTTTGTGAAAAAATATTTGGCACTCAAAAGTTAATTTCCAACTGGGTACTACTGCACTAAAATACATAATGTACGGGATTGTCTGGGCTTGCTAGGAATGCCTGGAATCTGCGGGTACTTGTGATCTTCATCCCCCTCAAACTTCGTATCCATAATTAGTGTATACTTATAATGCGTGCACTTTTCGTTTTACCTTAGTTACCTGCTTCTTCATACTTTTATAGTAACTCATTTATTTCTTGTTTCTTGATTACACTAAATCTAAATAACTTGTGGTTGCTGGGACTTGACTGTCTCCTGTCACTATTTGACTAAGCATAGGGATTAACTCCAGAACGTCTGTGGGTCTTACAACCCTACAGCTCTTAGCAAGTACGTTTTTTCTGGCGGCAGGACTTGACATTCCATATGTTTGGTCCTTCCAGCCCGATACTCATCCGAACATTTCTTTCCAGTACATTTACTGTTATTTGTACAGTGTTGGAACTTGATTTCTGCTTCTCTCTTTTGGAGTCGAATCGAAACTTTTGATTATCACTCCCTTTGGAGTCGATATTCTATTGCACTCTTATTAGGACTGGCGCTTCAGACTGTGTACTTCTGAAATCGTTCTAACTTCGGGATCGGAGTTGCTAGGTGAACAAAATTGGAACTTTAGACTTATCTAGTGGATACTATAGTTTTCAGCATGTTCCGAAGCTATATACGCTAATGTCACGGGTGTCAACTTTAGTTAGTGAGCATGAAGCTGTACAGAATCGTATTGATGATGAACTAACCCTGAGGATGATGATGCTGATTTTGTTAAACATAATGAATTGTTACTTAAACATTCTCAGTTTTTAGATGATTTTGAGTGTTTTTTAGCATCAGTATTAAACCTGGTGTATCGGTAGTGGCATCAGACACGATGCCAATATTCTTTTAAGCATTTCATCGTTTAATTCTGAAGTTGCCGTGAATCCTACAAAAAGCTCAAACTGGAATACCAAACCTTTGTTACCTGGCTCATTCCTTTCTTAGTTGTTCTGATTGTCCAGGACTCTCTGGGACATAAGAGTCAGCAAAAGACTGAACTGATAACCACCAATCAGCACCTAGGCTAGCTTTTCATAAACTTCTCATTACTTTACCTTACCTGATTTCTATAATCACATTCATGTCCTAGTTAGGACCACAGGCAACTGGCAGTGGTGGTCTCCATTATTAAAGCTAGTGTAATTATAAGTTTCTTTTGCTGTCAGATCAACTCTAACCTAAGTTATTAACCTGATTTACGAGTAGGCTCTTTTAGGGGCCAGTTCAAGATTGTAAGCTCACGCCAGCGGTTGAGAGCGGACCATTCCGAGCCTCAGCGGGAATCAGGCACCGGTCGTCGCACCGACACCAGAATTAATTAAGTGCCTTTCCTAATAGAGACTGATACTAGAAAATGCTCGTGTAGCATTGGTTGGGCGAGCGAGGTTCTGGGGAAATGTTGACACTTTCAATTGCATTGGGGTCGTTTGATTTGAATTTGCATTGGTTTTCTTCCTGCAGGTTGCCAAATCTGAATTCACATCTCATTATTAGTAGTAGAATATGTAATGACATGTAAAGGGGGAAATGATGATTGGTAAAGGGTAAAGAATGGTACTCCTCATGATAAAGTAACAATTGGTAAAGGGTATCCTTCTGGAGAAATGTTGACACTTTCAATTGCATTGGTTGGGCGAGCGAGCGAAGTTCTGGAATGAGCGCGCGCTTTTAAACGACCACGTATTTAAACGACCACGTATTTAAACGACCACGTATTCAGGATTTCCATAGGCGAGCGTGCGAAGTTCTGGCATGCGCGCGCGTTTAAACGACGACGTACGTATTCAAAAAAAAAATGAACGTATTCAAAAAAGACGTATTCAGGATTTCCATAGACTACATCTTAGAGTTGCTCGCTCGCTTCGCTCGCTCGCCAATTAAGAACTTAGTGGAAGAAGTAGAACTTCGTATCCATAATCGGTGTTTACTTATAATTCAAGCACTTTACATTTTACCTTAGTTACTTCCTTTTTCATACTTTTATTGTAACTCTTATTCCTTGTTTCTTGATTAAACTAAATCTAACTAACTTGTGGTTGTTGGGACTTGGCTGTCTCCAGTCACTATTTGACTAAGCAGAGGGAGTTTCTCTGGCAGGACGTGATAATTTCAATTATTAAAACACACCTATTTAAATAGGTTGAATATTATGTTTAACTAACTTACATTCAATTCCTATGATAATTATATAATATATACTTAATAATAGCAATTTTTCACCTTCTCACAAACTGAAACTTAACGTCACAAACAAAATGTTTATCAGAATACTAACATGACCCACACATTGCAATACAAATAGCTATTTACCGGTAATGCAGGATGCAGGATTTAAATACGGAAGAATAAATATAATTACAAGGTACATCATTTTATGAAGGTTTAAACACACGCTGTAATACCAACTTGGATTAGTCAATTATAGCTTCCAGAAACAACTACACTTAAAAATGAAACGCCAGAGGGGGCAACGTCAGCGTTACTGTACATTATCTAGCTATTACAGGACCAGCCTCCGCAGACAGAGACAGAGAAGCAGAGAGAAGGAAAGAATGAAAGAGAAGTAGAAGAAAGAAGAAGGATGAATAAAGACTATACAGCTTAATGGCTGGTGCTTAAATGATTTGTGACTGTACATTTTCTTTACTTTGTTTTATTAGTTGCGTAGTAGCAAGTTTAGCCAAACATTTCCTGTGTGTATATTTGTTAGTCTGGGCATGCACGTGAACTTATACACTGTGCTCATTAATTATTCATGAGTTACTATTTTGTCATCTATCATCTTTAAAATTCATCTTTGTATCTCAATCTTGCTGCAAATAATTTTTGATGTTTAAAATGAAATTAAAATAACTATTGGTTTGCAGTTAATATAAAAGCTAAAATCGTCTCCAAAAGGTGACCTACCATAAGCGTCAACTTCTCGTGTCTTGGGCGCAGATTCCTAGGCATTCAGTCCTTCGCTAGTTAGGTTAGATCTTACTAAAAGTCGGGTGAAAAAGTATGAGCTTTTATCTATCTATACGGAATAAAAATTTAGTTCAATAGCTCCAATATACCCTCAAAGACACCGACATCAGGACTTTCGGCGAAGAAGTTGGCACTTATACTAATTTTTTTCGAAACGACCTTTAAACTCAAGTGGTCTGTCTTATAATTAGAAGAACTGATGATACGGCAAGAATTTATGGTACAATATTGACGCCAAAAAAAAGACTGATACAAAAAGCCACAGGCCTTGCAAATGAAGAAATTACCCGCGCTTTGCCCACGCAATGTAATCTATTTTGGCGTGGTAGAAGCAGAAGTCTGACGGTGTGGAGCAGGAAAACTTACAAGTATACTAGTGTATGATATCAAGTGAGAGGTAAAATGTAGCTACACAGTTAGCATTTATTAATACCTGAATTTTTGTGCAAAATGGGCAATAACAAGAACAAACTACACCATAGAAATAATCGTAGAAATGCTTATAGAAAGAAAAAATTACCCTACAAATACAAGACACAGCCAAAGTTTTACAAGAATCCAGAAACAATACTGAGAAAAGGATCCAGAATAATTAATTTGGAAAAGTTGCAGCAGTACACCAACCACCTAACAGCTCAGGCTGCCCATTGCCAGGGTTCGATATTGCTCTATGGTGAGACTAGGCAAGGTCTGGCATCTATCGTGAGAGGGCACTATTCTGTTTGCGACCATACTATTGTACTTGAGTCATCACAGAAGGTGAAAGGCTCTAAACTAAAGGGTATGCTCAATGGGAATGCAATCTAGCCGCAGAATGGGGGTAGATGGTTACTGGTGGGGGCTATTCAAGGATTAAGGAGATGCTGGACATTATCGGTGTCCCTGTCATGACAAAGGCTAGTAGTTAATACTTACCTACTTGGACTGTCATCCATACACAATGTACCATATAGCGGTAGCGATTTCTACCTAATTGTAGACCCTTTACCTCACGCATACACCCTGTATCATATTCAGTTAGTCCGTGCATCTGTAGACATCGCATCTATTAATGATCCAGTGTAACCTCTGTCTCAGACGGCGCACCGCGCTTGACTATGCACGGACTAACTGACTAGAAGCTACCGCGAGCAACTCAGTGTGCCTCACCGGAAATTGCCGGCTGGAGGACAAGCTAGAAAAGCTAGTTTCTATTTGACGCCCACCCAGCATGGCAGTGAATTGCCCCTACCCTGACTGTGCCTTCTCAGTGCCTGAGGGGACAGACCCAATGGTAGTGGCTGCCTTGCTGAATGCCCACACGTTGGTTCACAGCCAGACCGCCAGACCGAAGCCAACCCCAGTCCGCCGACCCGAAATATCGGCAGGGGGAACCACCGAGGGGTGGCAATACTTCTTAACAAGATGGAGGGCCTACTCCACAGCTGTCAGGCTAGTCGACAAAGACGTCAGCATCCAGCTGCTGGAATGCCTCGACCCTAATCTCAGGCGTGACGTCACCCGGAACGCGGTCGGCCCCACCCCCATCGAGCAGTTCACAGAAGCCAACCTCCTGGCAGCGATCAGAGCCCTAGCAGTGAGGGAAGAAAACCCTAAGGTGGCCAGGGTAACCCTATCAAGGATGGTTCAGGACAGGGGTGAGCCCGTAAGATCTTTTGCTGCACGCCTCCGTGGGCAGGCAGAGGTGTGTATGTTCACACATAAGTGCCCCGGCTGTGACAGAATCAATAACCAGGGCGAACAGAGGGTCGCTGATCAACTGTGCATCGGCCTCGCTGACCCTGAGATCCAGGAAGACCTCCTCAAAGACCCAAACCAAGCCATGTCAGTAGAAGAGACGATTCGATTCGTCGAGGTACGGGCCGCGGGGAAGAGATCTGCCATCTCTATCATGTCCCCAACATCACCAGCATCTGCAATAGATGAGGGAGTAGATCAGGAGGATTCCATCAACTCCGGCTACCGGCAGCGACAAAAAGGCTCGACACCACGACGACCAGCAGGACTCACAACGCTACACAGGAGCCAACCTACCCATACCAAATGCCAGCAATCCACACCCACCCAGCCCATCCAAAACAAAGGGCAACCCATCTCAAGCAAACCGCCTACCAATGCCAAGGCTATTTGCTGTTTCTGCGGCAGACAAGGCCATGGGGAGCGCTCCAGGATAGCCATTCGGCGCCAGCAGTGCCCAGCATTCGGCTCCAACTGCTCAGCCTGTAACAAGCCGAACCATTATGCGGCCATGTGCTGGCAGAACACTGAGCACGAGAGTGCCATCGAGGAGTCAGTCGCCAACATGACCGAGGGCACACTCCCACATCAATCGTGGGACCCCTCAACAGCAACATGGATAACCCGTCGATCGCCACCTCAGCCCAACCTAGACATACTGGTTTCCACCCACAGGGAGGATTACCAATATCATGGGCACACCCTCCGCAAGGAAAAGAGAAACCTGGCAACCACTGCCTTGGCTGACACTGGCTGTCAGAGCTGCCTGACCGGGCCAGCCCTCCAGAAGGGACTCTGCCTTTCAGCCCAGGACCTCATCCCAACATCACTCTCCATGAGCTCCGCCAGCGGACACCCCCTGCCCATACTCGGGGCCGCCCTCACCCGACTCAAACTTGGGAGTTCTGGTCGTTCCACACGACAGATGGTGTATTTCAGCCCAAAGGCCACAAAGCTTTATCTAAGCCTGGCCACATGTACCGACCTGGGGCTAATAGGTAACCAGTTCCCACTCGACATCCCACACCACTCAGCTGTAAAACAACCCATCCAACCCGCCTCGCACGTCCACGACAGCCATCACCAGCCCCTACCAGCTCCAGCACCATCACCAGGAGTAACCCGAGGGCACCCAGACACAGGTCTATCTGCCCAGCAGCAAACAACCAGGCCACCACCTCCACCCACACCAGGAGGCCCTCACAAGGGCAGGCCATGCTCATGCCCACAGAGAGCACCACCACTTGAGATGCCGACATCCCTACCATTCCCTGGGACGGAGGAGAACCGCCGCAGGCTTGAACGCTACCTGCTGGATCACTATGCAGCAAGTAGCTTCAACGTCTGTGAGCACCAACCTCTGCCCATGATGTCTGGACCCCCGCTCTCTCTAACCATCGATCCCAATGCCACACCGAAGCCTTACCACACGCCCATCGCTGTACCAGTTCACTGGCAAGATGAGGTGAAAGCCGGCCTCGACAGGGATGTCAGACTTGGCGTGCTGGAGAAGGTCCCCCTGGGCACCCCCGTCACTTGGTGCCACCGCATGGTGATATGCACCAAGAAGGATGGGTCGCTCAGGCGGACCATCAACTTTCAGCCGTTGAACCAGCACGCCACCAGGGAAACCCACCATTGCCCCTCTCCCTTCCACCAAGCTCGAGCCATTCCACGCCTCACCAAAAAGACCGTGTTTGATGCGTGGAATGGCTACCACTCCGTCGCCCTGGATGAACGACACCGCCATTATACGACATTCATCACTCCCTGGGGGAGGTATAGGTATCGGACCGCCCCTCAAGGCTATATCGCCTCCGGGGATGCCTACACGGCACGGCATGACTCACTCGTAGCCCATGTAGGGAGCAAAACCAAATGCATCGACGATGCACTGCTGTGGTCCGAGACCATCGAGGAGGCGTTTTATCAGGCCGTCGAGTGGTTACAGATTTGCGCCACTAATTGAATCACCCTGAACCCGCGCAAATTCCACTTCGCCGAGGACGAGGTGGAGTTTGCCGGGTTCACAGTCACCCCAACAGAAGTCCGCCCTGCAGACAAGTTCACGGCAGCAGTGAGGGAGTTTCCGACCCCGAAAGGCATCACCGACATAAGAGCCTGGTTCGGCCTCGTGAACCAGGTCTCCTACGCCTTCTCCATGACAGCAGCCATGTCGCCTTTCAGACACCTACTGAGACCATCCACACCCTTCCTCTGGACAGACCAGCTGGCAGAGGCATTTGCGGCATCAAAGAACCACATCTGCAGCAGCATAGAGAAGGGTGTACAAATCTTCGACAAAGGCCGTCCGACATGCCTGGCAACTGATTGGAGCAGGGGAGGCATGGGCTTCTGGCTCACTCAGAAGCACTGCCGGTGTCAATCCGAAGATCCATTCTGCTGCCGAGACGGGTGGCGCATCGTTCTCGTGGGATCAAGATTCACCCACGCAGCTGAGTCCCGATATGCCCCCGTGGAGGGAGAGGCATTGGCAGTGGCGGATGCATTGGACAAAGCCCGACATTTCATCCTCGGGTGCAGCGACCTCGTGATAGCGGTGGACCACAAACCACTGCTCAGGCTATTCGGGGATCGCTGCTTCGAAGACATCCCGAATCCCAGGCTCCGAAATCTGAAGGAGAAGACGCTCCGGTACCGTTTCCGGATGGTGTACATCCCTGGTGCAAGAAATCAAACCAGCGATGCCCTCTCACGCCACCCATCCGGAAGCCAGTCACCATCTCAACTACGCCTCCCAGACGACATCCCCAACCCCAACCACGACTGCCTGGCCGACCAGGACGCCGCAGTCGCCCCCATTTCAGCAATAGACAACCTGCAAAACGCAATGTGTGCAGTGATCTCATCAATCCCCATTGACTGGGAGCAGCTCCAAATCGCCACCACATCGGACCCCTCACTGCAGGACCTGATGTTTTGCATCCAGGAAGGCATCACCACTGATAGATCCTCAATCCCGGCATCCGTACAAGCATACTGGACAGTGATGGGAAGCCTCAGTATAGTCGATGACGTGATTTGCATGGGTGAACGCATGTCATACCCACCTCACTCCGCCCCACCTGTCTTGAGGCACTCCATGCTGCACATCAAGGGATCACAGGCATGACTGCCAGAGCAAAATCGTCCATATACTGGCCCGGCATCACCACTGACATCAGGACTCTGAGAGAGAGATGCTCAATCTGCAATAGCAATGCGCCCTCCCAGCCACCAATGCCCTCAACAACACCTGTCCAGTCGGAGTACCCGTTCCAGCACATCTGTGCGGATTTCTTCCACCACCAAGGATCCACATACCTTGTCCTGGTGGACAGATACTCTGGCTGGCCAATCGTGTCCCCGGCAAACAACGGTGCCAAGGGTCTCGCTGCCACTCTCATGGACACCTTCGCAACATTCGGCATACCGACAACCCTCACATCCGATGGTGGGCCGGAATTTTCAGGACAAGCAACCCAAGAGCTCCTAACCAGCTGGGGCATCACCCACCGAGTCTCCTCGGCCTACTTCCCCCACGCCAACAATAGGGCTGAGACGGGGGTGAAGACAGTTAAACGGCTGATAGCAGGAAACACTGGCCCTGGAGGAGCACTCATGTCGTCATTCCACAAGGCCCTTCTGATGTACAGAAACAGTCCCAGCCCAGACACTCAGATGTCACCAGCCATGTGTCTGTTTGGCCACCAAACCAGGGACCTGATACCCAGCACCCCATCCAAACTCACCCCATCCCCCAACGACTCAAAACCCCTCACTCACAGGAAGAAAGCACTGGCGAAACGCCAATCACTGGGCCGAGAAAGATGGGACGAGCACGCCCACGGCCTGTCACCCCTCAAGTGTGGGGACCGCGTCATGGTCCAAAATCAGACAGGTAGACACCCCACCAAGTGGGACAAGTCAGGAGTAGTTACCCAGGTGTTACAATATCACCAATACCGGGTGACCATGGACGCCAATGGTAGATCTACTACCAGGAACAGACGATTCCTCCGCCACAACACAAATCCCCACACTCCAACCGACCACCCCCTCCTACGACGTCTGCCGGAAAAAACCCTTCCAACGCAGCCAATACTGCCAGATGAGACACCCCCCATCCAACCTACACCCGGGACACCCAGGCAACCACATCACCAGCCAACACCAGTGACCACGTTGCCACCATCTATGGCAAGTCCAGAAGTCGCAACTCCCACAACCCCAGTTCAGCCATTGTCTCCTGCAACAACGGACAGGACACCTGCGCCAGCAGCAACCAGAGGGACACCACCACACCAAGGAACAAACCAACCCACCACCCAGACTCCAAGACAGCAACCTACATCCTCCCATACCACCCCACCCAGATCATATGCTGCCATGACTAGCACCCCGACCCTATCTCACCGCCCCTCCAAGCCAACCCCAAAGGCACTGGCTCACCCACCACCCTACCAACCACCACTAAGACGGAGCACCCGTGAAAGAAAGCCTGTTGCCCGCTACGGACAAAGTGAACTATAAATTCAGTCCCCTTGTCAGACGACTTGGGGGGAGATAGTTAATACTTACCTACTTGGACTGTCATCCATACACAATGTACCATATAGCGGTAGCGATTTCTACCTAATTGTAGACCCTTTACCTCACGCATACACCCTGTATCATATTCAGTTAGTCCGTGCATCTGTAGACATCGCATCTATTAATGATCCAGTGTAACCTCTGTCTCAGACGGCGCACCGCGCTTGACTAGCTAGTTTCATTGATTGTGAGAGAGTGATTGGAGAGCAATGGAAGCATAAACTTCAAGATTCAATGGCTGCAGCTGGTAAAGAAGAGAAGAGACTTGCTGAAGAGAGAGGAGATTTTCATGAAGTTGTGCCCGCAATCACCGTAGTGGTTGATGGTGGCTGGAGTAAGCGCTCACATTAGCACTCCTATAATGCCAAGTCAGTGGCTATCATCATTGGCAAGGAGACAGGAAAGTTGCTGTACATAGGTGTCCGCAACAAGTACTGCAGTGCATGTGCTCAGAAAGTGCCGCCGGAGAATCATTGCTGCTATAAGAATTGGAACAAATCTTCATCGGAAATGGAGTCTGACATCATACTTGAAGGAATTCTTGAAGCTGAACGTGTTCATGGAGTACGCTATATACGCTTCATCGGAGATGGAGATAGTTCAGTTCATACGACTCTTCTTCAATGTGTACCAGGTTGGGGGTTTGCAATTAAAAAGATGGAATGTGCAAACCATGCATGCAAATGCTACCGCGGAGCGCTGGAGAAGATTGTGCAAGAAAACCATTCCTACAAAGGAAATGGAGGTCTTACACTGAAGATGACGAAAAGATTAGCTCGATGTGCTATTCGTATGAGGAGCAAAGGTCCGGACAGGAAGAAGGCAATAAAACTTCTTGAAAGATACCTTCTCATTGGTCCTAAGCACTGCTTCGGTATTCGTGAAGGCTGCAGTTCTGATTTTTGTTCTGCTGTCAAGCAACCAGATCTTCTGGTTAATCCTTCAACTTCATCTAGTAGTGACGATGAAAATATGTGTGATGTAGATAATCAAGATGACTTCATTGGTATGTTCCTGTAAATAAATAAAAATTCATTGGTTAATTATTAAAAAATAATTGTAATAATTACATAGCATTATTACTACCACCACTTCACAAAATATTTATAATTTTATAGCTATTATAATTACTTCATTATCTTTAATGGTTGATATTGCTATATTCACACTATAACAGCTACTAGTAGTTTGTATGTTTATATTTACCTGCAGATGCCATGGATACTCAAGTCAGGCTATGGAAAGAGACAACTAAAAGTAACAGTTTTACTGAACGTGAAGCCCGACAAAGTGGATGTACTTCAATACAACCTCATCCGAAAATGATGCATGACATCCAGACTGCATTGTCACGACTAGTGAGTAAAGCGAGTCAGCTAATACAAAATGTCACTACTAATGTGGCAGAGTCGTGGATGCACATCCAATCAAAGTACGACGGGGGAAAAGTCATAAATAGATCACAGAGTGGCCCTTGGGAGCATCATTGTATGGGGGCAGGCTTGCAGCAGAACCTAGGGAAATAGTGGGGGCCAGAAATATGGATCTTCCCCTAACAAAGTTTTCTCTGAAACAGCAAGACATTCTGCCAAGAAAGTTGAATCAGATCGAAAGAGGAAATCCAAGGAAGAAACCAAAGCGAATAGGTGAAGTAGTAAATACTCAAACCTTGAGAATGTGGTTGCAGCTCGCAAAGCATACAGATGTGGGTAATCTCCCTGAAGAAGTAGATGACATTTCGCCTGAACATTTGGAACAGTTAAAAATGGGATTTTATGAGACGAAGGTAGTTGTTAACTCTGAAGTTACAAGCTTATTGAGCAACATACCCTAGAACAAGCTGATAATGAATTGTGGGTTATTGAGAGGAAAACGCATCACAGCATCAAGTAGGAGGTATTTCCAAGATGAGGCAAGCAACGAAGAGAAGCAAGAAGGTGGAGGCATTGCTTTATAGTACCTTTAGAGGGAATGTTGCCACCCGCTATGGCTTGGACAAGGAAGAGACTACTCGCCAACCTACATGTTGAGAAGTGTGGCCTTTTTGTTTCACTGGAAATTCCATGGTTAGCTGCCTCTCCTAATGGGTTGGTGCATGACCCTGCTGTATCTCATCCTTTAGGTCTAGTTGAGATAAAAATCCATACTCAGTTCGCAAACTTTCTTTAGAGGAAGCTGTGAAGAAGTCCTCATTTTGCTTAGAGTAAAAAGAAAAAGACAACACTTTAGTACTGTAGCTAAAGGAAACATGATTATTATTATCAGATACAATGTCAGCTGTATTGCACAGACCGAAACTGGTGTGACTTTGTGCTCAGAACGGATGTGGCCATGCATGTGCAAAGAATAGAAAGGGACAGATTATGGTGGGATTCAAATATTTCAAAACTAAAGAAATTTTATTTTTCATCTCTCCTGCCGGAACTAGCTTCTCCAAGGTTTCGTCAAGTAGGTATTAGAGATCCACCCAGCAACTAATTACAAAAGTCACTCTAGAACTTTTACTTTGTTCCCTATTGTTCCTTATTATTATATTGTAATAATTGTTTCTTATCATTTGAACAGCCTGAAGAGTTCAACCATAGTGACAACTACAAGTACTCATGTGGGAACCACAACTACAAGTTGGCATGTAGCTTGAAATGTGTGGGTGGAACACTATACCCTAACCTTAAGGGTGGCCGCACATAGCAACGCGCACTGCCTGTAGATCCGGACATTAATTTATTCCACCCAATACCCCACCATTCGATAATACGTGAGCAGAAACAATCGCGCATTAGTAGCAGAAGTATACTTTGCGAAGTTGTAGTGTTTTAGTCTAGCTTCTCGTTGTCTCATATTCGTTTACAGCAACTCTCCATACGTCGTCTGAGCTCACGCGGCAAGGTGCACCAGGCTTCCTCTCCTCCAGTAGCCGTTCTCCGGACTCTGCCACCTGAACTCAAGCGGATGGATCCACCAGGCTCTATTTCTGCGGAGAGAAGACCTCCCAAGCTGCGCAGATCGAATACCCTTCACCTCTGGCTATCTCCAATAAACTGCTCTCTCTTCTGACTCTCTTGTTATTGTTGTAATGATGTTTGTTTACTCTTGATATAGGCGGGCTCTTTTTAGAACCAATACAAACTAATTGAAAAAAAATTGCTCGCGTACTCGTAGTACAAGATATGGGGGTGGGGCTATTTCTTAAGAATTGCGAGTGGAATTAAAGTTCCAAATTTTGTATCAGTTTTTCTTGAAATCTAATAATGAGAACGACACAAAAATTTTACACACGGGTAAACAAAAAAAAAAGAACTGCACCACAACGAAAATTTTTCAATATCTTAGAAATAGAAAAATTGCGAATAAATCATAAAGTAATATTGAAATGGAGAAAAACTCATTATCTTGCAGTAGAGTATCGGCTCGGCTAGTAGTGCACCAAATTGCGGAGCTCCAACTTACCACACGCTCCAAAAGAGTGCTACAAAGTTTTATAACCAGGCCAAGATATTTCCTACAGATTCGCTCTAAAATTAGTGAGCGGCTCCTTCGGCAGGTACTTTGTCCTTGTGTTGTAGTGGAGAAGCCCCTGTAAGTATACAATAGTAGTAATTGTGCATAGCAACCCTCAACAAAAAAATAAGTGCGTAGGCGGTGTGCGGCCACCCTTAACCGGGAAGGGTTCAGGCTGCCTAGCTACCTGTCCGTCCTGCGAAGGTTGCCAGAGCTGTCCAGAAGACTGGTGGCAGCGACTTAACTGAATCTGGGGCCTGACCTGGGTTGAGCCTTGACTTCGCACAGCCGACCAACGACCCGTAGAATTACCCCCCCCTCCCGCATAATAAATTAATTTATTTGCAGTAGCATCAATATGCACATGCCAGTATATGTATGTTCGCACGTCCATATATAAAGCTTGAGCAATTTGGTATATAAATCTTGAGTAAAGCGATATGCAACTCGTGTAATGAAACCGTAGACATTAATGCTGTCTTCACAAGAGAAGCTTAACTTACAAGGGACACTAACATCACCAGTAGTTTCAATGGGAAACTCCAAGCACTCAGGTAAATCGCTCAGAATACTGTAATGCAAACCTACAGCAGGTAGCAAAGAAAATATTTACTCGCGTGAATACGGCGTGACTATAGGAGGCGTTACAAACGAACGCTTACGATCTGGTGGCCTAAAAAATACCTAGCTTTTTCTGAAAATTTTAAGTCAAAACTAAATATTCTGACACATGATGTGGTGTCGTGACCACTCCCCCCAAATTATTAGCCACACCATTCAGACAAGATATTGAAAACCTCTTAGCCTTGGGAATTATCGAACCATCCATTTCCCTTTGGTCAAGCTCATCAATGTCCCTAGAGAATAAAGACGGTGGCATTAGAATAGTCATAGAGTATAGGATACTGAACAATGTTAGTATCTACAACCCTTTCTCAGTGCCTTCAATTGATGACATACTTGCTCATTTGGGAAATGCTAAGTTTTTATCAAAGATGGACCATTTAAAAGTGTTCCATCAGGTTCCCATGACCGAAGAATCCAAACCCCTAACAGCATTCACCTGCTTGCAGGGTAAATTCCAGTATATAGTTATGCCATTTGGTCTTACCAATGCCCCTTCTACTTTTCAGTTACTAATGTTGTCTGTTTTACGTGGCTTAGAACACTTCTGTTTACCCTACATTGACGATGTTATCATCTACTCTGTGACATTTGATGAGCCACATTTCATCTGTTCTTTCCAGACTGGATCATCCCGGCCTTACTTCAAAGTGTGCTTAGTGTTTTCAGTTTTTTTATTTCCTCGGTTTTCATGTTGGGAAGGGAAAAACTTTCCATTCCTGAAGCTCAAGTTGCTAACGTTAGAAACTTCATTATCCCTTTAACAAAATCAGATTTGAGATCATTTTTGGGCCTGATCACTTAGATTTATACCTTTTTCAGCCAATTATACTTCTGTTTTGTCTTATCACCTTTGGACATAGTGGCCCTGACACTATAACCCTGTACAGATGACTAACATTACAAATTTAATTTCATTATCAATTCTGTATCATCACATGCTTCACTTGAAATCTCATGCATGGTGTTTGTACAATGATGCCTCCACAAGAGGCATAAGTGGTGTGTAATGTGATTACAGGAACAGTTCCTGGATACCCAGTTCCATTATATTCTCAGCAACTGCAGCCCTGGGAAACTAAGTATGCAGTAGTTGACCTGAAGGCACTGGCTCTAGTAGATTCTGTCAGGCATTTTCACTTCTATTTATCTGGACGCTTCTTCAAGGTGTTCACTGACCACAATGCAGCAGTGGATATTATTGCTGGCAACCCTCCATCATCGAGACTTGCCAGAAGAAAGGAGAAGCTATCTGAATATTGCTTTGACTTGATCCATGTTAGTGGGAAGAACAATCATGTAGCAGATGCCCTCTCCAGGCAGTCCTGGCCTCCATTGCAGCAGTCTCCACCTGCAGCCACACCCTCTCTGCAGTCTAATCCACAGCAGCAGTCTCATTCAATTTAGTAGCTCCACTTCCGAAGGAGGGGAGATATGGTGTTGTGACCACTCCCCCCCCCCCAACATTATTAGCCATACCCCTTACAGACACTTTCCTTAGAACCGCATTTCCATTTACAGTTCACCTGATCCTTCTTCTATTATTATTTGGTGTCTCACATTAGGAGTGATATGACCACGTGTGAAAGCTACTTAAATGGTGAATGACTCGAGGTGAATGACTGTGGTTTGTGGTGGGATGTGGTGAAATACTCATGAATATCATTACAATGTAAAGTCTATGAGAGTGAATCAGAGTTCTTAGTGAGAGTTCTTTGCAGACTGGGCGGGGGGTGCTTGAATGTGATTCGAGGTGTGATGGGGTATTCCTGTAGATGTAACGCTTCGTTGCTGAGGGGGCGTGGCAGTCCTGGGCGATAGACGAGTTAACGGCGCTAGGTCCATGCTCCAAAGGAACGACTATGCTTTCCCCGGAGTAACTTGTCTCTGTCGCGATAGTAGACCGTGGATAGCCATCTCATGATCCTACATCATGGGTATCCTCTCTCAAGGAAAGCGTTGGCCAGGCGTCTCAGATCCCGGGCAAATTGGTCCGCGTCGCTCGTGTTCCTGATCAGCCTGGTCACCTCTCCCATGAAGATGCCCTTGAAGATAAAAGGTGGGTGGGCCAAGTGATATGGGAGTGGCGCCAGGCTGTCGCACGGCTTCCGGTAAAGTCTGCTGTCCAATTTGCCCATGGAAGTGAACTTCTTGCCCTTGAATAGTGTGATTGCCCTTGAATAGTGTGATTGGGGTTTGGGGGCAAGTAGACACGTAGGGTTGGAGAAGATGATCGACGAGCGCTGATGCCAACTCAGTTGGTCCGCCGCGTCCTGACACAGTAGGCCGCACTTGGTGTGGAATCTTGTGGACGTTAAGGAGGAAAAGATATATTGTGTTTTCACCTTGCCCGGATTCCTCCTGCAGGCGTGGGCGATGTCTTCAGCAATCCATCCTCTTCTAACCGCCATGTAGTTGAGTTTGGCCTGGATCCTGAGCGACGAATAAGAGTCCAGGCAGGCGTAGGTGTTGGCGTCTTGGAGATGTTCGAGTCCGCGTCTGACATAATCGGCTGAGTCGAGGATGGTTACTGAGCTGCCCTTGTCCGCCTTGCAGATCCTGATGGAGGCGTCATCCTTGAGGTCTCGGAGGGCTGTCCTGAGAGCTGGGGCATGAGATTGGGAGGTCGGCAGCTCCTTAGTCTGGTCACATTGACCTTGGCTCTCTCCAAATCTCTCTGGACAGGCGTGGGAGGGAGGGAGTGGCCAGGTCTTGGGCAGATGAGGGTGCATTTTCTACCTCGGATCACGAACGTTCTGTGCGATCCTTTCACCGCCCGGTCGTAGGCACAATGACAATTGACCAAGAATGTATCCCAGTCTCTGTCGAGAACTTTAAATTGAGGGGCGAGGTTCCTGCAGGAGAGGTTGACTAGGTTTATGGGGGGCTCCCGCACCCCCCTTTGTGAAAATCCTGTTCATCGTGCAGCTGACGGATAGAGGAGGAGGGATGGTCAAGATGGGTCCTCCGTATCTCCAGAACCGTAGCCGAATGCGACGAATGGACCCCTGGAGGTGATTTCCCTTGAAAAGTTAGGTCAGGGAGGTTCTGACCCTCCACTTTTTGGCCCCATCCGATCCCACTTCCGGTCTGTTGATCACTTCTGGTATCACTTACAGGATAGCTGGAAGTCGAGAGGAAGACAAGGGGAAGGTCCTGGGGTTAGAATGGAGGGAGGTCTTGTCTAATCCTGTTGAGCATGTTAGTGATCCTTGAGGGCCGGGTCAGTACTTCTGACTCCTTGTCGGATGAGGAAGCTGACGTCTCCAATTGAACAGAGGGCTCTACGGGGTTGTCTTCCTCAAATCCGAGAGAGGGATGAGGACCCGGTTCCTCCTGCAGGGGGAAGATCCTGGGTGAGAATGGGGGGAGGTCTGGTCTGTAACTGAGCGTATCTGCGATCCCAGAAGACCAAGTTTGTACTTCTGACCCCTAATCGGACGAGGAAGCTGAAGTCTTCATGTGAGTGGGTGACTGTGTAGGGGTGAACACGAGAGGGGGATGGGGACCCGGTCTCTGCGACTCTTTCCAGAGTAGCTCAAACTTCTTTTTTAATGTCTTCATCTTGTTACTCTTCTTCTTGCGAATGTTAACCATGGTTCTGGACACGATGTGCTGGTGAGAAAGTCTTGTACCTTCGGAAGCGTGCTCGAGTCTGGCAATCATTGAGGCGGAGTGGTCTGCTTGTTGGGAAGAGGCTGAGGCAAGAATTTCCTCATAATGGTCGATGAGGCTCAGCAGGAGCTTGAGTGAAGCGTCATCCAACGTGGACTTGAATTTCTTCTGTAGATCGTCTGAGGGGGAAGCCGCACAGCCCTTCCTAAGGCGGAGACCTTTTGGGACTAGGTGATTGACCCTGCATTGTCCAAGGAAGGTAAGGTTGAGGCTGGCGGTGTCTCTCAGGGTTGTTTGTCTCTTGAAAGTAAGACTGGTGCAACGTCCTGAGGGCGACATGAAGCTCGTTCGCTGGATCTGTGAAAGCGTCTGGGGCTAGGGTTTGAGCATGGGCAGAACCCATGGAGACACTGTCCTCTCCAGTAGACTGGCCTGTAACCACCAGTGAAGCCGGCTGGGCCAGGGGCGGGGCCAAAACTTTATTAATCGAAATGAGCTGAGGACTCGACGTTACGGGTTTTGGACTCTTCGTCACGAGTGTATGTGTGAAAGCTACTTAAATGGTGAATGACTCGAGGTGAATGACTATGGTTTGAGGTGGGATGTTGTGAGATACTCATGAATATCATTACAATGTAAAAGTCTAGTTTTAATTAGCAATTCGGTTGAAAATTCACTAGATTCTATTACTGATGGTGAATGCATGGATTTCAGTATTGATGGGGGATGTAATACTGGAACAGAATTAGTTTGTGATAAAAGTACTCAGATGTTTTAGTAATGGAAGAGATAGACAATTTAAAAAGAGAATTAACGCTACTCCAATCTACTCTTCAACGACTGGATCCTTCACTTTTAACCAATTCCTGGTTTAAGCCTTGCAGAGTTTAACGTCTTTGCACATTGGCTTACTGAAACTTCCATAGGTAGACGATCGCTATCACCAGAAGATCCAAGCCTTACACTGTCACAGAAGATGATAATGGTATTAATGAGAATAAGGCAAAATCTTACACAAGGGGATCTAGCATGCCGTTTCTTTGTCGAGGATTATCAGTCACTGGTTCCCTATGCTATAGCTGTGGTATTGTCTGATTTAATTCAGTGGCCTCACACTGCAATTGAACCAACTCTTTCCCTTACAACTACCTACCCAACTCCATAGCTATTATCGATGGTACTGAAATATTTATACAACGTTCTAGTAATTTAGCAAACTCAGAAATCTTCTATAGTGACTATAAAAGCCACACAACTGTGAAATACTTGGTTGGTATTGACCTTTACTGCAGTGTGTAGGTGGAGGACAAGAGAGAGAAGCAGAAGGAAGAAGTAGAGAGAGAAAGAGGAAGAAGTAGAGAGAGAAAGAGGAAGAGATAAAGATAGACAAGAGACAAAGAAGAAGAGAACATTCATGTGTGTGTCATATAAACAGTTATAATTTATTAGCAGTGTATTTTCATCTTATCATAATGTAAACGTATGTAGTATAGTTTTTGCCCGGATTTCCGTAGATCACTATTCACTTATATGTGCGCATGCGTGACCCAGAACTTATAAACTCTGGTCTCGCATGCGTCTATCAGTTCCACTTATAAATCCCAAGCTTTTAGTACAGATTTAATACTCTGTCAAAAGGGTGCAGGTGGGAGAACTCTGGTGGCAGCGAGTCACCGGAGAGCATTAGTAGGCTGAGAAGATAGCGAATTTTTTGCCTCTGGCGGCTTTACCGTTTCCTTTGCCAATCCCTCAGTTGGTGGCAAGCAGACCGCTCCCACAATTGGAGGCAGCGGTGGTGAGACAAGTTTTCCTACGTTATCGATTGAGCTACTACTTGGACGTCTACTGCCGATTTCAAACTCGGGTGACCGTTCCTGTGCGTTTTCTGTGGCCTAACGTGTGCGTCTGACTGCTTCTACCGACCGATTTCAAACTCGGACTATGTCGCGGCTCAATTTCGTATGGCTATCGCCTCTGGATCGCCATTATCTTCTTCATCCCTATCTGGAGCTCACTACATGTGGCGCCTAATTGGATTTCGGCTGAGTTGACTTGTCAATTTCCGTGTTTAACACCTTGTGTACTAATAGGCATTTGTGGCACTTTGTTTGTGTGTGCGCTTCACAGGCAGCTTAAGTTTCATACTTCCTAATTTGGTCTTGTGTTGATTATCACTTTGTCATTAATTTGTTGAGTTTTTTTGTTTGCTTACTTGGCATTTTGGACTTAGTCATTTTGTGCTGTTGTTGTTGTGTTTCCTGTAGGACATCTCCTTTGGATCACTTGGATGACCCGGAGGGAGCAACTGGATAGAGAATGCAAACGTGGAAAGCAAGTTGTGGTTTTGAATCGTATTAGTTCTGGTGAGTCTTTGTCTAACTTAGTAGGTACAGGGACCTTAATTCAGTCTCCTCTTGGCTTGAGTGATAGTAGTATTTCGAAGCTTAGTTCAGTTACTCCTGTTCCGACTAGCCCTTTGTTTGGCAGCACCTCTCTTATTGATAGTGTAGTTACCAGTGACTCTAATCCTGATATTAGGGATATCTCTAGGTTGTCTCTTGCTTCACTTGAGAGTGAGGGTAGAAGTTCTGTGAGTGAACGGTCTGAACCTAAACCAATTTGTCTTGGTTCTATTATTGATAACTTTAAAGTTTGTGGATTTAATCTTTTTGGTCAGTCTGACAGTGATACAACAGTGACATATAACGTGATGTCTGACGACAAACGGACAGCTGAGAGTGAGAGTGTGGACAGGCATGCCAACTCTAGTTCCCTTGATCCTGAGGTACGAACCTTGTTTAGGGAGTTATTTTCTGAATTTAGTCGGTCTGGCCTTGTGTCTAATAGGGATAGGGATACTCCCAATGATTCAGAGATGTCAAGACAGATAAATGCTTTGGCCCCTCATAAGGATGGTGTTGATATTTCAAAGTATATATACAAACTGGAGGCTGATCTAAACGACATTGGTTGCCCCAGAAGGCGTTGGAAAACCATTCTGCTACAGAAATTGCAATCTAAAGCAGCGACTTCTCTTGTCTCTGGCCTTGATCGCCCTAGTACCGATTATGAGCAGTTGAAAGAAATACTTATGGAAGGGCTGGGCTCTAGCTCAACTTCGCTGGGTGCCAAGCTAACAACTGATTTTGCTAGTTCCACGAGAACGATGAATCCCCCCCTTGAGACCTATGTTCATTTGAAAGGTCTGATGGACTCGGTAGATTTGATGTGCAGGAGCAAGGAAGAATTGTTACTCTTCTTTGCTTGTGCCATGTATAAAGCGTCTAGAACCACAGCGCAAAGGTCTCACATGGACCAACGTGTGTTCACATCCTTTAGGGACCTCAACAAATTTTCCCTCTCCATTACAAATTCAGAGCCAGAGAGACTCTCTTATAATAGTGATAGACATAATAGGTCCAGTGGTTATGGCCTTGTTGAATGTTTTAAATGCCATAATGGTCACAGATTTTTTGAGTGTAGAAGCCAAGTCCCTAGTAGTATTAGTAACAGTAGTTCTGTGTCAGGCAGTAATAGTGGTAGGTCATTCGGAATTGTCTGTTTCACTTGCCATGAACCAGGTCACAAATCACCGGATTGCCCAACCAAAAAGAACAATGATAGTGGTAATTCTGGAGTCTTGGCTTGGGGCTTAGACTTCTTCATACTTCTGTCTGGTATGGAGTCCCAGACAGTATCAAAACAATCCTTCACTCTCTGAACTAGCTCTGATTTGACACCAGTTAATTGTAAGTGATTGGCCCGAAGATATTCTATTAAGTCCTCTACATTCCAAGAAGTTACCGGATTAGTTAGAAATTCTTCAGCCATACTCAAAGAAGATGTACCCCCTACTAAGTAAGGTGTCCTCTGAAAGCAGAGCTGACAAATAGTACTGGCTAAATTGCTTCAATACAGTAGGACTTCAATTATTCGAACACGCTGGGACCGTGGGGTGTTCGGATAATCCAAATGTTCGGATAATCGCACATTAAAATAAATTTAATTCATAGTGATTTAAACGTTATTATTATAAAAAGAAAACAATGATAAATCAGAATAAAACTAGCTAATAAAGCATGTCACTGAAGCACATGTACACAACCCTACTTAAAATAATCAGTAATTTTTTTTTGTTTCAGATTATAAATCTCTTTCTAGATGCCTCAATCAATAGTCCATTTACTGTCACAACTACTGCCATGGACGTAGAAGGCTGTTGTTCCAGATAAGTGAGTACAGTTTGCATGGCACTACAAGCTGCAGCATGGGAGATCTTGGAAGGACCACTATTCACTTCATCTTCATCGATATCTTGCGATTCATTGTCTCCCCTTGCAATGGCAACAATTTCTTCCTCTGTGTACTCACAATATCCTGGGTCATTAATGTCAGCTGTCAGCCAGTTACTTCTCTCCTCTGCAGAAATCTGGATATCATTCAAAATTGTGTGAATTTCTTCACACTCTTTGGATTCATCCAAATATGTAGATGATGACTCTGAACTTAAAAGTTTCTTCCAGCTCTTTGCAATCGTGCTGGAATCTACTTTGTCCCAACTTCTAGCTGCCATATAAACTGCATCTTTGATGTTTAAAGTCTTTGAAAATTCGATCATATTCAAAGATTCATGATCAAGAAGCCGCACGAGTAGATCACGCTTATACAGGCTCTTGATATTCTGTGTTACACCTTGATCCAGGCTGGATTAGTGAAGTGGTATTAGGGGGGAGGTAAATACAAATAAAATTTCCATCCTGTGACTGAAGCAAGTCCACATCAGGATGACATGGTGCTTTGTCCATCAGTAAAATTGCACGTTCTGACAGTCCTTCTTGTTTAAGTGCTTTTCGACAGTTTGGAACAACTTTATTATGAAACCATTCTGTAAATATAGATGAATCCATTCATGAATTCTTTTGTGAATAATAATTAACAGGAAGTTTGTCCTTGTCAACATGTTTGAAACATCGTGGATTCTTCGACTTATGCACAAAAACCAGAGGTAACTTAATGAATCCAGTCGCATTTGCACATGCCATTAAAGTAACACGATCTTTAGGTTTTTTATAACCTTTTGCTTCTTTCTCATGTGCAGCAAGAAGTGTTTTGTTTGGTAAAAACCTGTCACAAAGTTACTGATTTTTCCTCAATGATTTTGTTTAATGTCTCCTGAAAAGGTGCCACAGTATCTTCAGCTGCAGAAAGAGATTCACCTTGGACTGACAAAGCTCGTATCCCATGTCTCTTCTTAACCCTTTCGTTCCGGATCCCGCTTTAAAGCGGGTGAAGACCGATTGACTTCTCCGAATTTTTAACCCTTTCGTTCCCGAATTGTTTGGACGAGCGCGGAAAAATCTAATCTACCGCGGAATAGTGCATTACCGTTTTATTTTTTTAACTCGATGCTGGCTGGGAAAACCCCATAGCAACCATATATCACTAAATAGACCAAGAGTTTGGGATTCCCCTCATTTTTTGATTGAGAAAATTGAATAATATTTAGGCCCTCTACTATTACTTTTAAAAAAAAAAAAAATTTCCCCAAAAAATTTTACTTTTCTCATCAATAATAAAATAAAAAAAATAGAAATAATATTGTTTGATGTACTTTATACCAATATTATATTAGTTCAACAATAAAATATGTTGTTTGTTGTGTTTGGTGGTGATTGTGATCATGTAGGAGACATCTATGAGTATCCACAAGGAACATATGCCATTGGACGTCGAGCTCCACTACAAAACAATTTCATATACACAAAAACACAAACAACAAAGATATTTGTAATACAAACAAACAAATTGTTCATGATCCTATATAATTGCAACTTTATGATGTATTGTATGGGGTTTCATACAGGATTTTTGTTTGGGAGGGGGGGGGGTGGGGCTCCGAGTGTACTTCGCCAGGTCTGGCATCTTCTCCTTCATCACTGGAAGACTCTGCTCCTGTTTCCTCATCTGAGACCTCTTCTCAATCCCTCTTCACAATCGGGTCGGTGACTGCATACACATCTGGTCCTAGTAGTACATTCTGGTAAAAAAAATTAAATTTTTTTGAAAATTTGAAATTGATCAACAAACCACAACCCACTTTCAAATCTCAAAACTCAATGAAATATATACAATATAAAATAGCTAAACAGCTTTCTCTATCTCAATATAGCTATAAATAAGTCCTTTCCACAACAGAAGCTTGCTAGTTTTCAAGAGAACGACAAGAGAAAGACAAGCTTACATCGATCATCTTCTTGACTTCCATTGTCAGTGTCAGAGTTGACGGGGTCTGGTCCCCAACCCTGATACAGGGCCTCCTATAGCCCTAGATGTCGTCTCCCTCTTCTCCGCTTGATCCTGAGTCGCTAGAGTCAGTATCAAGCAAGTCTAAAACTTCCACAGCACTGTAACTGGTAGACGCCATTTTTCCAAATTGACTTCGAAAAAAAAATTTCGGAGAAGCCAACCGGTCTTCACCCGCTTTTAAGCGGGATTGGGAACGAAAGGGTTAAAAATAGTTACTTTATAGATAGAACCTTCAGATTGCATACACAGGTGCCCAATGCATTGGAGAAGCATCTAAAATAGCTTTCAGCCAGGACTGCTTCGACAGTACCTCACAGCAGTTGCGTTTATTTCTTCCTCGGCAAAAAAAAAAAACATCGGTTCTCCGTCGAATTTAAAAAAAAGTTACCTTCTTCACAGCAGATTCATTTATGGATCCAGTCATCTCCAGAGCTTTGTAGAAGCAGCAAAAAATTGCTTGAGCTCAGTAGCCTTCCATAACACATTGAAACAACCACTTCTTTGCCGACCAAGACTTTGCGGTTTGACTTACTGTCTTCTCCATTTTTTATAAAATCGCCAGTTCAACTGGGGACCTCCCTATTACGTACAGTCTTAGGTAATGCTTATTACATCATAGGAAAAAAGTGAGCGTGTCGTGTGACCCCGGTAACTATGCAAAAAAAAATTTTTTTCAAAGTCATTTTTTGGAAGATGGCGTCTAGAAGTTACAATGCGGTGCAAGTTTTAGACTTGCTTGATGTTGACTCTAGCGACTCAGGATCAAGCGGAGAGAAGGGAGACTACATCTAGGGCTATAGGAGGCCCTGTATCAGGGTTGGTGGACCAGACCCCGTCAACTCTGATACTGAAAATGGGAGTCAAGAAGATGATGAGGTAAGCTTGTCTTTCTCTTGTCTTTCTCTTGAAAAATAGCAAGCTTCTGTTGTGGAAAGGACTAATTTAAAGCTATATTGAGATAGAGTAAGCTGTTTAGCTATAATATATATATATATATTTCATTGAGTTTTGAGATTTGAAAGTGGCTTGTGGTTTTTTGAACAAATTCAAATTTTCAAAAAAATTAAAAAAAGTTTTCACCACATATACTACTGACCAGATGTGAATGCAGTCACCGACCCGATTACGCAGATGAGGGGACAGGAGCAGAGTCTTCCAGTGATGAAGGAGAGGATACCGGACCTGAGTCTTCCAATAATGAAACACGAATAGGCAGCAGGTTCCAGTGATGAAGAAGAGAAAGTGGCTCCTCCTGCTCCGAGTTCTGGACGTCCTCGCAGTCGGAGAAGGCGGGAATTGAAGAACAAGAGTCGGGTGGATGAGGTAGGGGGAGAGTGGAAGAAAGATGACAACACACCCATTGATATTCCATAATCTTTTGTGTAAAGGACCACAGACTTTGATATTTGTGGCTGCTCCCCCCCCCCCCCCTCCCCCTCCCTGAACATCCCAAAAGTTGTAATATGTATTGTTATTGTCGTTGTCGTTGTCTGTGTTTTTGTGGTGTTGTAGTGGAGCTTCACACTCGATGTATATGTGTGTGCGTGGAGTTGAAATGTTATTCTGGCGCTTCCAGATCTAACCGGGGAGGGAACGAACTCGGGGGGGGGGGGTCTTTTCCAATCGGGGCTACTATGCCCATGTAAGTTGAATTTCATGTATGTGTGTGTGTGTACACCAGTCAATTTATATTATACATTTATTTTTATGATCTGTATTCACCTGTATCTTCTTTTTTCTAGTGTGTGTGTGTGTGTGTGTGCATTTGTGGAATGAGAGAGAGCATCCGTGGACAAACAGTATGTGGCACTTCCGTATACAACTTGGGAGGGAACTCTGGATCTTTTTGGATCGTGACTACTATGCCCATGTAAGTTGAATTTCATGTGTGTGTGTGTGTGTGTGTACACCAGTCAATTTATGTATAATAAATTATACATTTATTTTTATGATCTGTATTCACCTGTAGCTTCTTTTTTCTTGTGTGTGTGTGTGTGTATGTGTGTGCGTGCATTTGTGGAAAGAGAGAGAGAGCAACCATGAACAAACAGTATGTGGCGTTTCCGGATCCAACCTGAGAGAGAACGAACTCGGTGGTCTTTTTCGGTCTGTGACATCATCCATGCCGGGTAAGTTGAATTTCATTTCAACTTACTGATATTTGGGTGTCCAGCTAGGGCTGGGGGGGTTATGGTACAAGAATGTCAGTGAAAAGTAATGACGGGGGAGGGGGGGTTATGGTACAAGAATGTCAGTGAAAAGTAATGACGGGGGAGGGGGGGTTATGGTACAAGAATGTCAGTGAAAAGTAATGACGGGGGAGGGGGGGTTATGGTACAAGAATGTCAGTGAAAAGTAATGACGGGGGAGGGGGGGTTATGGTACAAGAATGTCAGTGAAAAGTAATGGGGGGAGAGGGGGGGTTATGGTACTCAATTCAGCGAGGCCAGCAGTTATGTTACAAATGTCATTGTTGTCTTGTGTTTTTTTGGTATTGTATGGAGGTTCCGGATCCTATGGGAGGGATCGTTCAGTCTGTGACACCATCCATGCCGGGTAAGTTGAATTCCACGTGTGTGCTTGTACTGCTTTTCATTTTCAAAGTACACTTTCTCAATACATGTTTCTCTCATGTACAGTGTGGAGTATACATAGCAGGTGTTCATACAGTGGGAGGCTAGCGCTGGGTTCCCCCCTAGAATTTTGGGATTGAATAGAAATGAACATTTAGGAAGCATTTATTTTTAGTCTGATATTGTATCCCATTATGTTCCTATCATAACTGAGCCTTTAGTGCATAGGACCGAACACTGATCATCAGTGTGAAGTATAGACTCGTATGCAAAGATGTGCATCAAAGTAGTGTAGGTTCAAAAAAATGGGTGTGGCGAAGTACACTCGGAGCCCCACCCCAAACAAAAATCCTGTATGAATCCGCATACAATACATCATAAAGTTGCAATTATATAGGATCATGAATAATTTGTTGTTTGTATTACAAATATCTTTGTTGTTTGTGTTTTTGTGTATATGAAATTGTTTTGTAGTGGAGCTCGACGTCCGATGGCATACGTTCCTTGTGGACACTCATAGATGTCTCCTACATGATCACAATCAGAACCACACACAACAAACAACATATTTTATTGTTGAACTAATATAATATTGGTATATAATGCATCAAACAATATTATTTCTATTTTATTTTATTTTTTTATTGATGGGAAAAGTGGATTTTTTGGGGGAAAAAAATTTTTTTTGGAAGTATTAGTAGATTGCTTAAATATTATTCAATTTTCTCAATCTAAAAATGAGGGGAATCCCAAACTCTTGGTCTATTTAGTGATATATGGTTGCTATGGGGTTTTCCCAGCCAGCATCGAGTTAAAAAAATAAAACGGCACTGCTCTATTCCGCGGTAGAAAATTAGATTTTTCCGCGCGCGTCAAAACAATTCAGGAACGAGAGGATTAAATCTTTTTAACCATCCAGTTCCTGCTTTGAAAGAGTCACTTTCAGAGTTATCCTGATAAATGAGGGGATACAACTGTTAAGCTTTGCGTGCAAGAAGAAGACCACTAATAGGAATGCCTGCACAAAACGATTGTCAGAATTTAAAGACAATTAAATTATTTTGCATTCTTACCTTTACACCTCTGCTGAACAAACCAAAGATAAACTGCATGATCAAGCTCATCTAGAGTAGATTTCTTCATTGTCTTGCGCTTCTTCACACATACTCCCTGCAAATCTCTTTCTGAAATTGCTTCAGTTTCTCACCGTTTTTCACGATATCGTGAACGGTACTTTCCTACCCCATATTCACTTGCCAGGCTCATGCATCGTTCTTCCTTTTTTTGCTAGATCGCAACTGCTTATTTTTTCGCCTATAGTTAAGACTTTCCTCTTCCTTTTGCTCCCAACAAGGCTTACTGAAGCCACCATAGTGCTTAACCGCGAATTGATTTACAATGAACCCTAGTGGTATGAATCGTCAATAGAGCCTATTGAAGGGGTGTGGTCCATTGAGCGTAGTTCGGATAATCGACGTGTTCCCAGACCCTACGCAGCGGTTACGGTTGGTAAAGGGTCTGGCTACGCGAGACTACGGCCGAGCAGCCGTGGCCGCACTAATATTTTAACAAAAGAGGCTTATCTATCTTTTTTCTACGCTATACCCGATCCCATGGTCGTTGTTGAACTGGGGCTATCGAAAGCGAGTGGTCGAAATGACTTCAGCCAGGATTAGTGTGAGTAATAGCACGTGTAACGGTGCTATTGATCCCTAATAGCATAGGTTACCGGTGCTATCACTCGCTAATAGTACACCAGCTTTTTAAAAAGTCATTTGCAATTGTAGCTATACTGTATTATTCACTCACCCTCCTTATTTCAAGATTAGCTTTCGCTGGAACTTCGTTTTCAACGTACGGCTCCTCTAATTTGTTGAATAACACCCGTCTAATAGGGTAGTACCTGTACTACTCGGACTGTACCTTCCCCAGTTTACCACTTACCTGTACTACTTCACTTAGCTACCGCGGTATTTCACTTAGTTTTCACTTAGTTATCTCGCTACTTCAATTAATTACGCGCTATTTCACTTTCTCAGAGCGATTAAAATTGAACAGCGATATTTCACATATATTTTTGAATGGGCAATTTACGCAAGGTACTATTAAATAGCTAATATAGTGCCTTTAGGAAACTCCGACCTGCAAGAAGATATTAGAGAAATCCAGACCTGTCTGGTCTTGTTTACTATTCCAAAGCGATCTTTTGAAAAAACAAATGTAGCTTGGAGGTATTTGCAGCATTATTGTTCAGCAAAATAGCTATTATTGCACTACTAGGACTCCTTATTTAGTTATTTTGCCACACATACTTTAAAATGTTTGAAGAAAATAAAGCTATGAAGACCACAAATGGTGGGTTCAGTTTTTTAAGTTTTCTTGTACTGTTAATGCTTTGTATGTCCAAGTAGCTATATTAGCAATACAATTATATACACTCTAAATAATAGATAACTTCAATTTAACGTTATTTATTTAACATGAACCAATAGGTATCAGTATACTGATTGTAATAAAAAATCATTTCATTACTATAATAAAATAATAGCCTGTATTGACTTTTTTGGTGTGATTACAGCACTTGAATTTATTAGATACACAGAGCATTAAAATTAAACTCTTTCTTTTATTAATAGATAATAATGTATTGTAACGAGTGGGTGTGGTTACTTGGGTGTGGTTATATTGGCTGCCCTAGTCGCTGCCAGGACTTGCTGATCCTGCCACTGAGGTATCTACCTCAGAGACAGCTGCCTAGCCTGACCTTTTGCTAATGGCACAGCAACAAGACACACTCAACAAGACACACTCATTGATGAGCTCCTTATTTTCCACTGCAACTCTCTGGGTGTGCTCTTTGCCCTCAATGCCCTCAAACCTATGGGCACCTTGGCACATTGTACCTTAACTGGGCTGCCTGCCACATCCTGGAGAAAGAGTGTCTCCTTGAAACACACCACTTTTGATATCAAAATACAGGGATCTTCCATTCCTTGGTCTTCACTGAAGCGGTTAGGTTTGAGTAGGCATTAGAGATGTATGTAACCAGAGCATTTATAACCTTGATGTAAGATAGAATGTCCAAGATCAGAGCATGGTTTACAGAGCCAAAAGCATTCTGAAGATCAAGAAAGGTCCTGAAAATGTGCTCAGCCACACCATTTATACCAGTTAAAAAGCCCTTTTGAACACTAGGATTGATAATGTCGTTGTCTAACAAATATGACTCCAGACGTTTTGCTAAGATCTTGTGGAAGAGCTTAGGAATAACAGATGACATGGCAATTGGTCAAACAATTTTAGGGTTGGATGGGTCACCACCTTTAGGAATCAGGTTGATTTTTGCTGAGTACCACAGAGAGGGGCCATGATGGGATTCCAGCACAATCTTTGTAAAAAGTGTAGCGAGAAAGTAATGAGTTGAGGTTAGGTTACGAAGATGAAAGTAGGTTAACTGTTCTATGCTGGGAGAGGAGGAAGATGGACATTTCCTACGAGTTATTTTGACTAGGCCAAGAGTAATCGGACATAGATCAAACTCAACATTAGTTTCGGGCAAGGCATCTCTTCCTCAACCCAATCAGGCAAATCGTTATAGTTATCAGACGAACTACTGATGGATTGAAAGTAGAAGAAACAAGTTGATTGAAAGAATTAAGAACCACTTATAGAAGGGTGGGGGTGGCACAAGTGAATTTAGAAAACTCTTAAGGGTTTGATCTAAAGGCTTTTTCCTGCTTTCTGGTAAGCCTCTGTGATTCAAGATCTTTCATAGCCTTGAGGGATTTATTGTGAGCACTGACTGCATTAAGAAATTGGCTAGTTGAGAGGGAAATTTCATCCTTAAGTGGTTTGACGGTTGCAAGGCGTTTAGTCAACCGTAAGATAGATCTTTCTCGGTGTTAAGGGTGCTTGTGCTTATTGGCTGCAAGAATTTTTTGGCTCACGTGATTTTGAGGTGATGTGAGGGGGTGCTACACACAAAAGCTGGTACCTGCGTGGAGCTGAAGCTTCGCGTTTTCTCAAAAATCAGCCTGAAATAAAAAAAAGTAGCACAATAGAAGGTCATTCTGAGTAACTTCACGCCCTAATTAGCAGTTAATTGTCAGTAATCTCCAAAATCAGAGCGTGACAGACAGACAGACAGGATGACTACTATAACCCTCTCGCACATGCGCGCTGAGGGTTAATAAGGCACCCAGTAGTAGAGTTTAGTTCTTTAAATTTCTAAAATAGGAAACTTCAAAATTATTAACAAAATATGCTAATAGAAAATATATCTGACCTCTACTAGACTACTGATTTGAAGGACATTCCAACATAGACTTTCTGAATCTAAATAAAAGGAGTGTCCAGTTAAAGGAGTTACTGGACTGGAATAAGAGGAGACATAATGGCTGGCAAGTGAGTTCACTGACATAAAAGTAATGCCCAGGATGTGAAGCCTTTATCTTGGAAGCATATAAGGAGAATATTAACAGAAACACAAGTTTACTTCATACTTTTTGAGAATATTAGATGAGGTCTGAGAAATGTTTTCAAATGAGAAACCTCTACTGTATGAAAGACCTTGGCTTTCCACAGATTCTTTAATTAAATCTATCCAATCTAAGAGTAACAGTTTAGTTGAAATCTTTAAATGAACTGCACATCTTGATCGATTCATTACTTAACTCTCTTCTGTCTCTTTATTTTTGTCATCCTCATTTAGTGAGGAGAAAGTGATGAAGAGAAAATTTCTTAAGTAGCTTATAGGGCCTGTAGACAAACTTATTCTATGTACTTATAGTTCTCCAGCTACTACAACTGTCAAAAAAATTATTGATCATAAGAGAATTTTGGAAATACAATTATAGAATTTATATTATAATTTCTAGAGCCCTTGCTTTGAGCTGATATCAGCAAACAGTATCGAAGAGGAATTCAAATATGTTATTAAAATGATATAGCATTGCTGAGCAATGTAGATATACTAGCACACACCTTATATTGTTTTATTTAGTTTTTTAATAACATCAATTAACCAATTAATATTTATTTGTATTTTTTGTCAAATTAATAATTTTTATTGTTTTGTAGACCTCTACTTCAAAGAAATTCCAAAAACTAAAGAAAAAATTGTATCCTGAGTCATTTTTTTTTTACTATCAAAATACATGTAGTTATGTTGGACTAGAGAATGTGCAGTAAGTAGGATTTATTACAAGAATGGGTGGATTTGTATGATGGATTTGGTCTGCCTTGATGCCAATATTCTATTAATTCTTGCCACCATATAGTTCTTATTTACGCCACTGGAAACATTATAGCTATTAGGTTCATCAAACCCAGATAAGACAAACATTAGAGTAGCAATAGTCAGCAGGAATAGAGACTGACCACTCCAGGAGTGAGTGGGTAAAGTTAAGTAAAATCAATGTGTCATGCAGACAGTTAGCTACTTAAATTGTCAGTATGATTTTTACAATCACTTTTCAGAGATGAAACAATTACCCTTTGCTCCCACTTGCGAAGACTCTACACGGACATTACTGTGTTTAAAAATATTATGATACATATTGCAAGAGAAAATTAGCTATAGTTTCAAATCAAGTTTGCTTCTATTTGGTGCAATATCTGAGAATTGAGAATGATTCTTTTATATTTATTATTTTTTGTTTAATTATTTATTTATTTATTTACTTACTAGTTCATGGTTGTTTGCTTTTTGTTTACACATTGATGTCATTACTATTTTTTATTTAATAATTTAATATTTTGTAATTGTATGATTTTTTGCCTTGTCAGCACTTTATTTTTTGCATTGTTACTTATGGGCAAATATACCATTAATATTAGTGTAATAAAATATTTATTTCAAAATTTTAGCATTCGAAAAAAAAATATGGTGAATTTGTTCTAACAACAAATGGCACAATCAGCTGACGTAGAACGTGTAGTTTAATTGCATCATCATAATAAGTTTTTATATTTAGAACTGGTGCGTGTGAAAACATTTTCAAATTATTAGAGTCAAGGCTTTGCTAACTAGTAGATTGATAGTACAATACACTGATATCATGTCAAATCATTTATCCAATTTGCTCAAAGAAAATGAATGAGCTATCGGGTACTTAATACTTATGCACGACTTTGATAATTGTTTATGTGCCAATCTTTGTACTAACAAGTAGTAGGTAATGGTAATATGTACCTACAAAAAATAGTTGAGCGATTCCCTTCTGTATTTGGGTTGAAGATAACCCAGGACCTATGCAATATGAGCAGCAATGATTTTCGTAGATGAAATATACATTCAAGGGAGGGAAATAGTGCTGTAGATCAAGATGGGGTCTAAGAGCACTTATACATGTGTGTGTGTGTGCGCACACATATAAATGCATGTGTGAATGTGTTTGAATATGTATAACTGATTATGTGTGAGTAATTGATAGTGTGAATGTGTCATATTCATCATTTGAAGGAAAATTCCACTTGACCATCAACATATACAATCAAAAGTAGAGAGTAGCAACATAGCTAAAGGTTACTCTTGTGTTTGGAACAAATTTATAAATTGGTAATACTATAGCCTAATGAGAAGCATTATTCAATTTGTGTCATGTCAGCCACTTCACATATTTCACTAGTTCAATGTGTCAGCATCAATATATCTATCAGTCTCGGAATAGTGCTTGGTGCTGTTATAATTACATTAGCTAATACAAAATTTAGTGCTGAGTAGGCATTGATGAAAAGTAAACAATCGAGTAATTTGTACATTTCTGCATGTCACTTCAATATATTAACTTATATTAGGTGTATCTATACTAATTACTCCACCATTAAAACAGATTCAGATTAATCCTTTCAAAATCAATCCAATCTAATTTATCCCTCAAACCACCATGAAAAAACTTAGCTTATTACAAAGTTGTATTATAGTAAATTTAAATTATTGAATTTTCAAAGTACACTTTATTAAAATAATGATTTTATTATACTTTATAATATTCTAGACTTGACTCTCAGACTCAGATTCTGTAGCAGTAACAACATCGTAATAAATAAGTTACTTTGTGCAGTTTTAACATTATAGTTTCTATTAATTCTTACCAAATACCTCAAGTCGTCCAGAATCCATAATTTGGCCACCTCTATAAGTAACCTTACAGGAGTATATACCTGAATTATCCATTCTAATGTTAAAAATGTCAAGACGATCATTATTTACTATTGCATTACTCGGTAAAGGTCCTTTGTTGAAAAGCCAGGTTATGAAAGTGTTACTTGGATGATTCATCTCACATTCAAATATAACATCTCTTCCTACTTCACGAACCAATCTTGCTGGCTTCACATTAACTTCAGTGGATTTGTCTTAAATATATTAAAGAATTAAGTTAATGTTCTTATTGTGCTTTGCATTAACATTCTAAACATACAGCGGTTGAAAATGAAGAATCATAAGGCATAAACCAAAACTAAAATTAGCCAATAATTATACCCAAATAACTCCTTATTTCCTTACATGTGAAGAATTTAACATTGCACAATTTTCAGACTTGGGATTTTTCTTACAGAACAAAAATATAAACCATTCAGTCTCTTATGAAATATATTCACCTAACTATTAATTTCCCTTTGTCATGAAACCACATATTAGTATGTGTTCTATATTTTTAAACTTCGCCTCTTTACATAATATTATTGTCCCTCACAAGTTTCCTGCTATTAAGCAACTGTTAGTAAGTAACCTTAAAGCAGTGTTGTATAAACACATCATCAAAGAGAAGCATAACCAAGTATAAAGTTAGCAGTATTTTAATAGTTTTATGGTAATTATGAGTTTTGTAATTGTTGGTAAGATATTATTCTTGATAGTTACACAAATTTTCCTATTATAATTGTAAGCAAATGAACTAAAATGAACCCATTATTTGCATTTCAGTCATAAACTTGATATAACAACCATAATGCATTCATACTTTTATAATACGAGCCTTAAATCTTTAACTTAAAGTGTTTTAAGATAACCATATATATATATACTCTTTACACATTCATTTAACAAGAACATACATTGTAAACTTATATAGCATACATTTGACTATTAATTTGCCCATCCCATATATAATACTGTCATCATTCCAATCTCTTCCTTCACAAATGTAGTCCCCTGGTGTTTGTGATCCAATATTTGGTAATTCTAAAATACTACTTATGGCATTGAGAGGGTGGCCATTTAGGCTCCATTTATGGAGAATTGGTACTGAACATCTAAAAGCAGCTGAGCCATGGTCTTCACTGTCCACTTCAATGACATCTGGAGTAATTAAGCTTGCATCTATATATCCAAAAAGTGTTATGTTAAATAACAAAAACATTTTAGTTCCATTCTTTCCATAAAAATTAAGTTAGAAGATGTACAAGGTGTAGTGTACTAACTGCGCTAGCAACAGCACTCTATTCAATTTCTATTTGTAAGAAAACCATAAGATGAACACGTTCAAAAGTTTCAAATTTAACACCATAAAAAATATCTCTTTCTAACAAACCCAGTCCTAAAATAACTGATTTCTGTGTATAGTTAGAGTTGACCTCACATTGACATCTATCAACAACAAGTTAACAATGATTGTAGAATATTTGTATTGCACATTACATTGAGCATTTTCTGCTCAATACGTTCAGATGTTATAATGTTAAGTTTATAGCTGCTAAAAGTTTATATTGTAATGTCTATCTCATTGCTGTAATTATTGGTTGTGTCTTGCAGCTAATAATTGTAAAACAAACATTAATTTCTATTTTATACAGTATACTTATGATCTTAACATGTGTCAATTTTTTTTAAATTAAAATATGGTGGAATAAACCTACTATAGACCACAACCATTATAATATCCAAGTAGTTACGGCTATTTGACTGAGTGAAGCAATAGTACAATCCACCATGATGAGACTTAGCTTCCTTAATGTACACGTCATCGTCAGACACAAAATGAACATCTGGATATAATTCAGAAATTTTGTGAAACCACATATTGTGCCCATTTCCTCTACAAGAAAGGATAACTTTTGATCCATGTGCAACAGTAGTATGGAAACCTTGTTCAATATTTCCTTCGCTATAATCTAATTATCATCCAACACATACAAAGTACCACATGCAATAGATGGGGAAATTAATTTCTAGGATTGTATTTAGTTATAATTGAGTCTAAGCTTGAATGTGAAAAAAGTAAGCATCTATACAGTAATTGGAAAGTATGATGTCATTGAGATAAGGAATTTCTTAAAATTTGATCATTAAAAGAATAATGTTTGTATTATTCATTCATGTTTGTCAATCCACTGTGTGTTTTTATAATTTGCATTAGCAAAATCGAATTCATGAACATAATATCGGTAAGATTGTTGTTGGATTTGTATATTTGTGTAATGATTATAAGTACCAAGGTTTCATGTAATGTGTTGTAGGTCAATGTCTTTAAGTTTAAAATATAGTTGGCTTCTTTTAGTCCTCTCGTATTAATTTGCGATATTAAAATGGCACATCATTAGTTCATTTATGTATACATCAGGCTCCTAGCAGTAAAAATTATAATAGGTGACCGACCATAAACAGTTGAGACTTTAATTAATGTTTGAAGACAACTCAGAAAATAAGGATAACAAATCCTATAGTGGGTGTGGTTGAATAAATTCTGGGTGAGGTGAACTAGCCTCATCATGTGCTAGGTATATGTTAATTTAAGTGCATTATGATGTAACTACTTACTCAGAAAACAAATTATGTTTTCAGTTAAAAGCTTAGAATACAGACCGAAAGAACGCTGCTTGGTGTGATGATCTCAGGATAGCATGAGAGAGTGATTGGGAGAAATATTTCTGCAAAAGTGACATTTAAAAATCATTTTAGCTAAATGTACTAATTACCGATTACTTCATAAAAAATCACAGATTTCATACTAAAAAAGGAGGGCTTCTCAAAATAATTCTGTGTCAATATTTTCCCACCTCCTACATATAGATGACTTGTGAATCCATCTGAAGGGAATATTTTAGTTAAACAGTGGTATGTGCCAGTTTCACTTGGGTGCACTTCAAATAGAATAATAGTTTCTTCTATCCCATCGTATGGATGTAAAATGTTATAAGAAAATTTCTCATTCTCATTCCTCCTCCAAATGGGTTGAGACCTTGAGATGCAACTCATAACAACAGGATTACCAGTAAAAACCAGCTGTACTTTTGGCCTTATTATTATTTGATTACAGCTCACATAAGTCACTATAGAGTGTTGACACTAATAATCACTTCTGGAGCTAGCAATTATCATTAAATGAAATAGAGATATTCTAGCTACCAGCTGTAACATTAGACTCAGAATTTTATCTATTGGTATTCTTGCTTTTTAGTATCTCCCAACAAGTACAAAAGAAATACAAATACATTCTTTTCTTTTAGCTTCTTTTTTAATTAAGCATTTAAGACAAATCTCCTTGCACAATTATAAAATATAGCTACATAGGATTCTTGTATATACATACAGACAGATAGACTGACATGGATGGACAGACAAACAGACAGACATCACTATGATAGCTAAAATTCACATAAGCTATATCACAAGTCTTTATCATAGCTAACCAGGAAGTATGTAATTTGTTACAAAGATAAGCTCCGAAGTTTCACACCTTAAAAAAGTTCACAAAAATTATAATGCACAGGAGTGCCAATTACAGGTCATTTATTTAATAGGACAATTGCATACTAACTTATGCTCTATTTTTATAAATAGTAAGTATCTTTAGACGCCTCCCCTCACTACTGCTGAATCTGGCCCTAATAGAGCGAAAACAGCGGTTACGATAATACAGAATCCCCCCTAACCGGACCCTGTTGACTCTTCCTGGTATACTCTTTCCACAAAATGGGATCACATATGGAAGTAACTACAAGAATGTAACTAGAAAAAAAAATTGAGAAGTTTGTACTGTTAGCTTTTATATTACACATACCAATAATAGCTAAATACGAATAATATAATATCATCTGATTCTCAAAATATCTATACCGAGATAAAATATTATATATACATTAAAAAAAACAGAACGCTACCAGTCCGTTCTGTTTAGTATTTAATTAAGCTATCAAAGTACCTGTTTCACCCTTTTAATTTATTTGTTTAATTATTTCTTTTTTACCTGTTCTTTCCTTTGGATTGTTGTTGTTGTTTTGTCTCTATGTTTGTGTTTTGTTTTGTGATTGGGCTAATAGTTGTGAGGGCTGTCTCGTGTAGCCCGACCCCTACCTGTCGAAGGGTTAGCCAGGGGAGCCAGACCCACTTAGCGCACAAAGCGCGGAGGGTCTGGGGACTAGGCCATACCAAATTTGTTCCGGAGGAATGTGGAAGTGGTGAACCCCCCACCTCCTTGAATACCTTAATTTTACCGCAAATTAGCCATGATTGCTAAACCTAGCGTTGAAATGGTGGCTGGCGCGCACAAGAATTTCTATTTGTGGTTTGAGGAAGTCTATTCGTAATTTTCTTACGGCAATTGACCGCCACAATATGACCTCGAATTTCGTGGACAGTCGTCCCAGATTATTCATGTTTCGTCAGGTGAAGAAGAGAAGAATATTCCAATTCTGCTATCTTTTGGCGAAGTTCTGAAATCTACAAAAATGTCATATCACAAAGCCTACACAAGTAACTGTCTCTATGGATCTCTAAACCTTCATCCAAGGTTACTCCCAACTTCTCTTCAGCTTCATTCTCCAAGGTAGAAGCGAACTGTGAGAGCAGAGCAATAAGTGCAACTCTTCTAATCCGAGTTTTGAGATAACTGTCATGACTAACACCACATTCTCCCCAGGAATTCATGGGTCCGGTACAGCGTAACCCCCCCTCACTTGATTAGACCCTTTTCTCGTTTTGCGTTCGTTTGGTAAAGGGTCTGGCCCTGCGAGACTAGTTGTGACCTATGTGAGTTACTACGTACTTACCTACCGTAAGCTATTCACTTGATGTATTGCTCACCCGTTTCTAGGGTAAGAACGAAAATCCATTCATTCGTGGGGCACTAGAAATTACTTGCATTGTACCAGGGGGCCCTAAGCGATGCCCGCAATTGTTGACCAATGTTTGTCCGCGCGTTAGCTCCATAATACATATACAGAATTGGAGTATTTGTTTGCCAGGTGGTTGTCGCAGCTCAGTGGGCTAGGGCTAGGGCTTGTGCGCTATACAAGCGGTCCTGGGTTCGATTCTGGGTGGCGACCAAAATATTTTTAATTCTGTATTGTTTAAAAAGCCTGTGAAAGAGAGAGAATACATCTATTATGTATGGATTGTATGTATGCCCCTTAAATGCGCGCGCGGGATCTTTTTTTCTCCTAAAACAAGGCTTACTTGAAAGTTGGGCTCCAAATTGTGAGATAATTCCTGCGATACGCTTGTTTTTCAAGTCCCAAAATGGTACTACTGCGAACGGTTACTATGGTTTTGAAAGTCCTTTACCAAACGTAATTTCAAAACTTGGTCATTATTGGGGCTGCTCAATTAGTCTCGCGGGCCAGACCCTTTACCCAACAAGAAGAGAAAGAAAGGTCTGGTCAAGTTCACATATGAGTTTGGTCTCGCTGGTCCTGGAATTTCTCGGACCAGTAATTGGTTTTAAGTGACCGTGACCTCACTATGTAAACAGATACGTTCGCGCGCAAATTTAGCTTGGTTTTCTATGGAACTGTAGAATAAATTGCTGCTTATGCCAGAAACGTCTTGCAATGGACAAAAGAAAGAGAAGAAAGCTACATGGTCCTAGCTGTTCTAGTTTGAAAGAACTGCAGAAGCTGTCTAGTGTGTCTCTAGCTAAAAAGTTTAGAAACGCTCAGTGATAGGGATGCATACTTATGCAGCACTTGTGAATTTCAGTTAAAATCAATTATTAATCTTAATGAGAAACTATCAGAACGCAATAACGAAGTCAGAAGCATGCTATCAAAACTACAGTCTGTTTCTGGAACACCAATGGAAGCACAAAGAAAAAGACAGCTCCCAGATTCTAGCAGTAGTGAACCAGCTTCCAAGCAGCTTTGTACTGCAGCTTCTCAAGTTTTAAGATTCTGTAAGATTAACCCCTCAGTCTCAATCATCCAGTAGCTGTCAGCCAGGAGATCATGCTTCACCAGATGTTCAGGTAATTTCAACAGGTCTGGATAATTTAATGCCCTCCTTAAACTTGTTATTATATTTTAACTACTGTGGGCTAAAAGCAGTTCAGAATGTTTGGTGTACATTTGAATTTCACTAACTATCTATTTATACATGTGGGAGTCCATGAAATCAAACATTTTTATTATGTTAGATTATCATTTATAAAATAAACTGCCTTTTCTTGTCTCCATCTCATTTAATTTTGAAGTAAATATCCCCTCATGTCATATTAAAAATATTTATTATTAAATCAGGTCAGTGTTTTCTATCAAACTGGAAGAAAAAAGGTGATAATGTGAAGACACCGACTCACAAACGAGGCATCCAGAGACTTGCTCGGCGAAATTACAAATCTCTGGCATCAACAATGTTTACCTCTGCGGAATTCACAAAATCAGCTATGGTGAAATTAACATGCAGAATTCATGACAAGATGCAGAAGTGAGCTCGCACATGATTCCATCCTAAGGGACAGAATAGAGGCTGTAAAGCAGTTTAGTTGGAAGACAGTTTATCTTGAGTATTGTAAGATGATTCCAACACTCATTTTCTTCTTGGAAAGTTTCATCCCAAACCTAAAAAGCAAAAAAAATATTTATAAGCTTTGTGGCTTCATTACTATTGAAGTGCAGACATCAAAGGATGGGTCTAGTACAACGTGCCATTTCTGTAATGCTTTATGGAAATGGATCAACTAAACAGGTTAGTTTCTAAGTTTTTTTATATAGCAGGAACTGCTATTCTAGGAAAACAAAACCTAACAAAGGCCCATACTTGGTTGGCCCTTTCCTACATTTTTTTTTTGTTGTTGTTGTTGTTTTAATTATTGTCATTCCTATTTTTCATTTCAATGGTGTCTGTGCAGTAAATTAAATCAGGCATTTCATGTACTGGTGAATGCTGCAGTATATCATAGTGCTAATTATTGATGTCTTGCTTCATTTAATTTATGTGTTGACTTAAAAAATATACTTTAGATTGAATCTTAGCTTTCATATAACTGGCTAATGACAATGTGGGTGGACCTCATACACAACCTTGTTGTGCTGTTTGTGTATGTGTGTTTATATGCGTGTGATCTGTTGTGATGTGTGTGTATAAGTATGGTGTGCATAATATGTGGTATGTGTGTATGTGTGTGCGATATGTGAACCAGTAAAGTGTGGGTTACAATATTTAAAGAGGTAGAGTTTTGTGATGACAGTGTTCAGATGTCCCAATACAATGTGCACGCTGCATTATTCCAAGGGACCCCAGTTATTATTTTTTTTTTGTTTGTTTGTTATGTTTGGACAAACCCAATAAAGTCCCACCCCTTTCTTCCTGTGTATGAATTTACTGTTCCATTGTATTGGTTTTACATTAAATTTCGGGGGAGGGGAAGGGGGAGGGTGAAGGGAGGGGACTGATCGAATCTCATATTAGATTCCGTTTACTTTGTCAATTTCAGTATGATGGAGGTTCAGGGGTGTGTGCTAAAAAAAGTTGTTGTTTTTTTGCCAAAAAAAATTCAATATGCTCCTGCAATTGGATTTAAAGCAGTACATGTTTTAAGCATATACAGTATCTGATTTATAAGCCAACTTACTACTGATCTTCTAATTAGCTCTGCTTTACTTCCCCTGCTAGGCTTAACTAATCTGAGCTAGGGTGGCCATAAATAGGTGTGATAGTTTGTTAATAAAAAGCTTGAAAGTGCCCTTTGACTGTAAGGCAAGGGAAAGCCTTCCCTTTTGCATTAAGAGCTAATGAAGTACAAATCAGCTATGAATTTCCTGCTATAGCCCTGTTTGAATCAGAGTTACATTCAAAACTGAAACGAACCCTAGCTTGGTATTTTAAGTTTCAATGGGCCATTGCAAGTGATTTGTGGGTCACCTTATTTCTGATTAGATAAATACGAAACTAATAAAAATAATACAGCATCACAAGGAAACTTGCTTTTTCTGTGTGTGTGTGTGTGTGTGTGTATTGTTGTTTATATTTTTGGTGCTTTAATAATGATGATTTCTTTTTAAAAGGACATTTTAACTTTGAATTGCATATTCCTGGAATGTTAAACAAATTGGTCAGTGTAAGGTTTTGTGGTCAGGTATTTGTAAAAGTATCCTCATCAAAACTTCAACATTAGGAGTGTATGAGAAGAAATAGCTAATATTGTATTATTACACATGTATATAACAATCTCCAACCACTCCATGTGTGCCTATCTTATCAAGGAACTTTGAACTTAGTGGAAACACTGAGTCAGGACCATGACATTGGGATTCAGATTTGGTCAGATAATAGTTACTTCTATGTTTCTCACAGGTGGAATCTAGTCCACAGCAGCCAATACTGTATCACCAACGACTATTTAATCCATTACCACAGTCTTCAGATGAAGATAGCAAGTATGAGTCGTTAACCTTCAGTCCATTGTCCACCTCATCCAATATCAGTTGTTGCATTAGCCAAAGCGAAGATAGTCAAAGTATACCTCCATCTGATACCTCTGGGTCCTCAACTGTTTATGCACTGGAGCTACAGCAGTCAGCTACTGATGACCAACAAGAAGAATTCTTCTTGGGCACTCATTATTATGGATACAAGCTAGTTGGAGACAATGTAGACAAAACGGTGAGACCTCCTTTTCAACGAGATGAGCACAGAAGTCTTTCTTTACATCATGTCCATGCATATGGAGTCAAGGATAGGATTGCTACTGCTTCATTTTCAGATGCAACACCAGCTTCTTCCACTCCGGATCCTTACAAGCTGCTTCCATCTCCAGAAGATATTGACTGCTTGAAGGAAGAAATGTCTATACTTCTGTCAAGGTATATAATTATATATTATAATATTAGGTTTCAATAAGATGTGAATATTAATTGAAGGGGATCATTGTTCAACATATGAGTGATTTCAAAGACCAGGCTAAGCAAGTTGTTATGCATATGATGGAGATATTTACAACAGATCAGTTGTGTACCAAGATAGAGAAAACTATTTCACATATTATTTACAAGAAATAACTATTCATTGTTTTCAAGTTTACGTTTATCACATGAACATAATTTAGCACATATCACAACATTTACAATTAGTTATACACATATCCCTTTCATAATAACACAAAAAATTACTAAAAATAAGTTTTGTTCTGCAAATATTCGAGTTTGATACATAGCTTTTATTATTTTTGTACAATTTTTTGAAACTTTCCCTTCATACAAAATAGCTTCAGCATACTCTCCATCCCTACCAGCTCTCCCTGTTTCTTGTATGTATTCTTCTATTGTGCTAGGCACACCCCAATGCATAATGGTGCGAATATCTGGGCAATCAATCCCTAATCCAAACCTGAGGTCGCAATAACAAGTTGTAAAGTGTTCTCCTTAGAAGAAAAAGCAGACAATATTTGCTCCTTCTTCTCTGCTGTAAGAACACTGCTAAACATCTCTACCCGTCTGTACTGAGACAAGTTGGGATAATTACGTGGGGATGTAATGTCACCACCTAGCTTGTGTTCCAGTTGGGAATAGAGGTCAGAACAGTCTCTATACTTTTGCACAAACAATACTGTTTTAAGAAAACTTGTACTGCATAAATTTCTACATAAAATATCACTCAGTTCATCAAGGGTAACTGCAGGATGAATTGCATACATTATGTTTCCTCGATCTGGAGGCAGTGTAATCAGAACTGGATTCGTCATAGACAACAGTTTTCTAAAATATAATTTTCTACTATATTTTCTGGAATGATAAATATTAGCTGTACTTTCCCATTCAATACTCTCATTATCACTTCCTTGTCAGTTTGTGCTTCACCAACAAATTCAGTAGATAGTCCATATCCAGCAAACTTAGCTTGTTGGTCCATCATTAGGGCAGTTAGTGGGCTAATACAAACCACAATATTTCCAGTTGAGCCTGCAAATATTATATACATAATTTGTATAGCTTCTTTATTAATAATACATGTATATCGTACCTTTTATCTTGTCAAACACACTAGGAAGAATAGCGTAGCATATGGACTTTCCATAGCCTGTTGGTAATGACACACATGTATCCCAACCACTCGCTACACTCGCTCGGCAATTATATAGCAATACTGTAATTTATGTAACCTAGGCAAGCTTGCTCGATATTTGTGCTCAAGCATACCACTAGATAGCGAGAGGAGCGAGCGAGACAGTATTAGGGGTAGATAATGCAAAATTGGGTAATGTTATTGGCGAGCGGGCGGAGCAAGTAAGACCAGTATTAGGGATGGATAATGCAAAATCGGGTATATGTTATATATATGTCAGTATGGATGGTACGTGTGCCCCTTAAACGCGCGCGGGGAACTTTTTCTCCAAAAAAACAGGGCTTTTTAGGCTTGACCCAGTTTATTCTGAAACTACAGCATTAAGCTAGCCTTACTTTAAACTTTTGCTCCGAAGTGTGAGAAAATTCCTGCGAAAATGCTTGTTTTTCAAAACACAAAAAGTTTCTGCGACCTGTTACTATGGTATTGAACCCATTTCCAGGCGTAATTTTACAACTTCGCCGTTTTAGGTGGGATACGGAGTGCCGATTGTTGGTTGTCAAGAGCCATTGGTAGTCAGAATGCCGTAGCATTAATGCTAACAAAGCTACTACTACTCGACGGAAGCTGAGGTAAGTAAGTAATTCCATATTTGTTAGCTAAGTATACAAAAATAACTCTGGCCATTCTTTTTATTGTAGCTAAGAGCTTGTTGTCAACAGTGACTGGTAAATTCAAATAGTCAGAATGACCTAAATTTGATACTATGGAAGTCACTACTGCTCAAGAAAATGAAAGTAATTTTGTATTTGTGTACTAAAATTGATGATCTTTTGTTATTGTAGCTGAGAGCTTGTTGTCAAGAATTAACGGTAATTCAGATAGTCAAAGTAACTTCAATTTGATACTACAGAAATTACCAATACTCAGGAAATTGAGGTAAGTAGTAATTCCATATTTGTTTTCTAAAATTACAAATAATAACACTGGTATATATTTTTTAATCGTAGCTGAGAGCTTGTTCAAGAGTTAATGGTATCAGAGGTATTGAGGTTATCAGAATGGCTGCTACAGAAGTTACCATTAATTTGGTGAGAGAGTAATTAAGTATTTGTTTGCTGAAATAAAGGTCATAACTGCTATTACAGTTTTTGCACGAACTTAGCTAAAACATAGTAACAATACAGTCATTATGTTACCTAACCAGCAGGCTCGCTCGCCATTGTGCTCAAGCACACCACTAGTTGGCGAGCGAGCGGAGTGAGCGAGACAGTATTAGGGGTGGATAATGCAAAATCGGGTATATGTTATATGTATAATATGTATGTATGGATGGAACGTATGCCCTTTAAACGCGAGGGCGGGGAACTTTTTTCACCTAAAAACACGGCTTTTTAGGCTTGACCCCACTTTATTCTGAAACTACAGCATTAAGCAAGCCTTACTGTAAACTTAAGCTCCGAAGTGTGAGAAAATTCAGGTGAAAACGCTCGTTTTTCAGGACACAAAAAGCTGCTTCGACAGGTTACTATGGCATTGAAGACCCTTTTCCAGACTTAATTTCAAAACTTCGCCGTTTTAGTGGGGATACGAAGTGCCGATTGTTGATTGTCAAGAGCCATAGGTAGTCAGAATGCCGTAATGTTAAAGCTTAGGAGTCTACTATTACTATACGGAAGCTGAGGTAAGTAAGTAATTCCATATTTGTTAGCTAAATAAACAAATCAGGTAAGAGAGTGATTTTGTATTTGTTTGCTGAAATAAAAGTTCATAACTGCTATTATAGTGTTTGCATCAACTAAGCTAAAACATAGTAACAATACTTAGTTTTATGTTACCTAAATATCAGGCTAGCTCGCCATTTGTGCTCAAGCACACCACTAGTATATATTTACGTATGAATGGTACGTATGCCCTTTAAACGTGCGCGCGGGGAACTTTTTTTTTTTTTTAACGCGGCTTTTTAGGCTTGACCCCAGTTTATTCTGAAACTACAGCATTAAGCAAGCCTTACTTTATACTTAAGCGGCGAAAACGCTTGCTTTTCAAGAAACAAAAAGTTGATTCGACCGGTTACTATGGCATTGAAGACCATTTTCCAGACTTAATTTCAAAAACTTCCCCATTTTAGGGGGATATGGAGTGCCGATTGTTGGTTGTCAAGAGTCATTAGTAGTCAGAATGCCGTAGGTAGGAAGCTATTACTACTCGAGGAAAGCTGAGGTAAGTACGTAATTCCATATTATTTGTTAGCTAAATATGCAAAAATAATTCTGGCCTTTTTTTTGTAGCTAAGAGCTTGTTGTCAACAGTGACTGGTGAATTCAAGTAGTCAGAATGGCTCAAATTTGGTACTACAAAGGTTGCCACTGCTCAAGAAAATGAGGTAAGAAAGTAATTTTGTACTTGTGTGCTAAAATTGATTGTCTTTTGTTTTTGTAGCTGAGAGCTTGTTGTCAAGAATTCGAGGTAATTCAGATAGTCAAAGCAACTTCAATTTGATACTACAGAAGTTATCACTCAGGAAATTGAGGTAAGTAGTAATTCCATATTTGTTGGCTAAAACTACAAGTAATAACACTGGTTTATTTTTTTATCGTAGCTGAGAGCTTGTTCAAGAGTTACTGGTATTGAGATTATCAGAATGGCTGATGTTTGATACTACAAAAGTTACCATTAATCAGGTAAGAGAGTGATTTTGTATTTGTTTGCTGAAATAAAAGCTCATAACTGCTATTATAGTGTTTGCATGAACTAAGCTAAAACATAGTAACAATATATACTTAGTTTTATGTTACCTAACTATCAGGCTCGCTCGCCATTTGTGCTCAAGCACATCACTAGTTCGTATATATGGATGGATGGATGGTACGTATGCCACTCAAACACGCATGCGGGGGGTTTTTTTCTCCTAAAAACACGGCTTTTCAGGCTTGACGCCAGTTTCTTGGGATACTACAACTTAACCAAGTCTTACATTAAACTTGGGCTCAAAATTGTAAGAGAATTCCTGCGAAAACGCTTTTTTTTTTCAAAGTCACAAACAGTTGCTGCGACCAATTACTAAGGCATTGAAGACCCTTTGCCAGACTTAATTTCAAAACTTCGCCGGGGAGCTAGGAAGTGCCAATTGTTGGTTGTCAAGACCTGCCAGTAGTCAGAATGCCTTAATATTAATGCTAAGGAAGTTACCACTGCTCGGGGGAAGCTGAGGTAAATACGTAATTCCATATTTGTTAGCTAAAATTACAAAAATAACTCAAAGCTACAAAAACAAAAGTTTTAACAATCAAATACAAAATTACCTTCTTACCTATTCTTGGCGAAGTTTTGAAATTAAGTTTGGTAAAGGGTCTTCAATGCCTTAGTAACCGGTCGCAGCAACTGTTTGTGACTTTGAAAAAAAAAGCGTTTTCGTAGGAATTCTCTTACAATTTTGGTACTACAAAAGTTACCACTGCTCAAGAAAATGAGGTAAGAAAGTAATTTTGTATTTGTGTGCTAAAATTGATTGTCCTTAGTTTTTGTAGCTGAGAACTTGTTGTCAAGAATTCGAGGTAATTCAGATAGTCAAAGTAACTTAAATTTGATACTACAGAAGTTATCAATAGGAAATTGAGGCAAGTAGTAATTCCATATTTGTTGGCTAATGGTTTATTTTTTAGTTACTGGTAATTGAGATTATCAGAATGGTTGATGTTTGATACTACAAAAGTTACCATGCTGAAATAAAATGTCATAACAGCTATTATAGTGTTTGCATGAAGTAAGCTAAAACAAAGTAACATTTTATGTTACCTAACTATCAGGCTCGCTCGCCATTTGTGCTCAAGCACACCACTAGTGTGTATGGATGGTACGTATGCCCCTTAAGCTTTTTAGGCTTGACCCCAGTTCATTCTGAAACTACACCCTTTAACAAGCCTTACTTTAAACTTAAGCTCCGAAGTATGAGATAATTCCGGCAAAAACCCTTGTTTTCAAGACACAAAAAGTTGCCGAGACCGGTTAATATGTCATTGAAGACCCTTTTCCAAACATAATTTCAAAACTTCACCGTTTTAGGGGGGATACGGAGTGCCGCTTGTTAGTTGTCAAGAGCCATTGGTAGTCAGAATGCTGTAATGTTAATGCTAACTAAGCTACTACTATTCCAGTGAAGCTGAGGTACAAGAGTTACTGGTATCAGAATGGCAGATGTTTGATACTACAGAAGTTATCATTAATCAGGTACGAGAGTGATTTTGTATTTGTTTGCTGATATTATAGTGTTTGCATGAACTAAGCTAAAACATAGTGACAATACTGTAGTTTTATGTTACCTAACTATCAGGCTCGCTTGATATTTGTGCTCAAGCACACCACTAGTATATATGTATATATGTATGTATGGATGGTACGTATGCCCTTTAAACGCACGCGGGTGCCTTTTCCCCCCCTAAAACCATGGCTTTTTAGGCTTGACTCCACTTTCTTCTGGTACTACAGCTTTAAGCAAGTCTTACTTGAAACTTAGGCTCCAAACGTAATTTGAAAAACCTCGTCGTTTTTAATGCCGCCCGCTGGTTGTCAAGCGCGGTAGCCAGAGAGGCTAAATAGTAAAACCAAGGAAGCTACCATTACTTGGGAGAAGCTGAGGTAAGTACGTAGTTCCATATTTGTTAGCTCAAATTACAAAAATAAACTCCAGCTATGTTTCTTTAGTAGAGCTGCGAGCTTTTTCACCAGTTACTGGTAATTGAGGTAGCCAGAATGGCTTAAATTTGATACTACAGAAGTTATCAATATTCAGGTAAGAGAGTAATTCGGTATATATTAATGGTCAACATACTATTTACTTTTCTGCATGAACTAAGCTAAAGTATATTATGTAACAATACATGGGTGTAGAAAGCAATTTTAAAGTGGCCAATCAAGCAGTCACATTTGTCACACCTACAATATTGGGTGTGGTTTAGTTTGTTTAAATGTACTTAATAAAAAAAATTGACATATTAGTAAATAAATGATGTAAAATTGATGAAAGCATGATAAATACTAATCAATCATACCCATTAACTAATTATACCTTTTCAAGGAAGAATTTTTAAGTTTGACAGAATCTTACAGAGAATTCTCCATAACAAGGGAAGCAGAACCATGTGACACCAGTGGTAAATAGTTTTATGTAACCTAACAAGGTAGGCTCGCTCGCCATTTGTGCTCAAGCACATCACTAGTTTATATTATACTTTTGGACATACGTATGTCATTTTGTACTTTGACCTTCTTGTATTTTTGTGTTAGCTCGTTGTACAACCCTGTCCTAAAATTCACTAAACGAAATCCTCCGGTTTAGCGATCATTACCCGTGTCAACCTAAAAATTAAATTGTTTACCGCTTTGAATTCTTAGTTAAAACTCAAAAACTTAACAGAGCTCCATGTCTATTCGAGTGAGTGGCGGTGGTAAGTTAATAAGCTATTTGTCACAGTTATAAGCCCTACTAAACTGTATTTGCTTGAAATTTATTTATCCACTAGAGTAACTACGAAGGTAAGTCTTGTGTAGGTATGTTTAGTTGTGTGAAAGTATTGTGCCTTTACTTAGCTAAAGAATATCACAAAGAAAATGTGTAAATAATGCTACTTGTTTTTGTTGCTTTTTTTTTTTGTTTCAATTCTAAAAGTTTCAGGGAGTGGTTACTATAGCATTGAACCCCTCTACCGTATACACGTAATTTAAACTTGACTTTTTCTTAGTAGCTTGAGTGTTGAAGTTAAAATTAATCGTTTAACAATAGTGTCGTTTTAGGCTCGCTGCCATTTGTGCTCAAGCACATCACTAGTATGTAGGCATGGGAGAAGGAAAGGGTCTGATGACCTAAGGCAGACCTTGTGATCAGATATAAACTCCAGAATGATGTAAGTCTAGATGAGAGAACATGTCTATCTCCTGAGTGCATTTATGGAAGAGAAATGAAGATGACACCTCTTTCATAGTTAAGAAAGGAAGTTAAAAACATTTGTTGGATCATTTAAACTCTGTAAGACCTTCTATAAAATTTAGCATGGAATCAGAGGAAGATAGTGAGCTACCTTTTTTGGATTGCTTATTAAAGAGAGAGAGTGATGGTATGCTTACATCCACTGTGTTCAGAAAACCTACACACACAGATAGATACCTTCTGTGGTGTAATCCACCACCAACAGTACAGCAGGAACCTTGTCACACAAACACTTAGATTATCAGCACACGCTCATATTATATTTCTGTAGTAGATAATTATCACACACCTCATTCCCATGACATCACCCTTACCTGTATCACCTAACCTATCATTGAGCATGCTTAGGCTAGTTAGGTATATATGGCCAGTCCTACCATGTGCCTTTCAGTTGTACCTCATGCTGGCATATCCTTTATCGAACTTCTTGAACAACATAAGATTGAAAACCCTTTGGAGTTTGGGAAACTTGGAAGCATTGAACTGCTTGGGTGAGCTAGTAAAACTCTGGTGGCAGCTACTTCTGGTCAATCCTCACTGCCCAAACCACCACACCGTCACTTTAAGTCTCATCATCCTAATCATGTAAAGAGAGGAGTAGTGAGATGCTTGTATCAGAGAGCTAGGAGGGTAACTAATATGAGCGAAAACTTGAAGGAAGAAGAGAAACACCTACACAAAGTACTTCAAAGTAATGGTTATGACAACGCGACCATTAGGGCATGCTCTAAAGAGTTACCTTCTAAAGATCACACATATACTGAGCAAGAGAAAGGTTTGATTCTTACTATTCCATACATAGCAGGATTGAGCAAGAGTATTCAGAGAGTGTGTAGAGACTTTAACATCAAAACAGCATTTAAGTCGGGTAAGACACTAAGATCACATCTTACTAGAGTCAAAGATACTATACCTAATACCACAGAGGCATCCATAGTGTACAGTATACCCTGCAGTTGTGGTAAAGTATACATAGGTGAAACAACTAGAATGCTTGAGCAGAGAGTAAAAGAACATCAGGATGCTTGTAAGAGAGGTGATGAGAAGACTTTAACCATTGCTGAACATGCTTGGCAGCAGCATCACCCCATTAAATGGGAAGAGGTAAGAGTTGTAGACCGAGCCAGTAAGAATAGTGAGTTGAAGATCAAGGAAGCTCTACATATACAGATGACACCTGACAACAACAAGTTTAACAGAGACATAGGTTTAGAGCTTCCAGGATGCTGGCTGTCCATGCTGCGTGAAAATCACCCTCCAGGATATAATAAACAGCAAGTGTGCCCTCCAGAAATCTTGCTGTTTACTTTGTGTTATTATATCACCACGGAGAGTTCGATCTCAGTGAACCCCTGAAGAGGACTTTGGCAAGAAGTCGAAACATCGGGTTAAGTTATAATTAAAATATTGGCTGTTAAAAAGAGAAAAATTTCCTATTATTATAATTATTTCAGCCAACAATGACTGAATCTGGATATTGCCTAGCCCATTATCTTATAGGAAGCTTCATCACCATTGTCATCATCATCATCATCATCATCATCATCATTATTATTATTATTATTATTATTATTATTATTATTATTACTACTACTATTATTATTATTATTTATTGTTATTATCATGGTGGTGATAATTGTTATAGTAACCTTTTAACCACAATGGGTAGGAAAGTACATTGACAGAACTAAGACTAAAATATTGGACGGATGTACATAGGTGAAATTGATATGATGTTCAATGCATATTTTTCAGGTTGAATAGAAGCTGCAGATATGAATTCAGGGATTTATCTGGCTCACCTGTAAATTGCACAAAAATTCTGCTCACACCAGTCTGTAGTAACTGTGCACATATCTATTTCACAAGCACAGCCCCATCTCACCAACTTTAGCAAACTCAGTTATGCCACAAGTAAATCTAGCTCCTCTAAATCCCATATTATTCCATACATTCCCTTTCAACTCCAATAAATCAAGCTTCTACTTCAGTATATTTATTATTATTCCAGCACGGTCAATAATATTATCAATGCATCCAACTTTAATATTTTACCTCTGTATTATTGACCAACAACACTTACTTCTACAGCAACACCAGCACAAAATTACATTTCAATCCTAGCACCATGAGGAGGTAAAAAATGTCTTTACTTACAATAGCTTTAAAGCTTGATGCTGCTCAGGTATAGTTGAAGGCTATCCCACCTCCTGTTCAGTGGTTTTTGGTCCTGATCACTGTCCTAGAACAGATTGACCTGCACTGCTTAGAAACTACGTTCACTTTAAATTTGCGCGCATTAGTACAATCTCAAAGGAATGCCACTAATTATCAATACTGTGATCTGATTGGGCGCTGCTATAAGCTCCAGCCAGTACGGAACTCTCACCAGACCGACCCTTTCCTTCCCCCACGCCCGGGAAGGGGGAGAATGTTGGCCTCAATCGCGCGGGCTATATTTACGTGATATCCACGCACCTATTTAGAAAACAAACTTTGAACCGCAAGACTAGCATGAAGAAGCATCTAAGCACCAAAATATCCAATTTTGTGTGAAAACACAAAAAACACCCAAAGGGAAGGACCTTCCTGGAGTTTTTGTATAAATGATGAAGAAGCTGTCCCTCCTGGAATCAGCAATAGTGCACTGAACTGTTATGCAAGTTGTATAACTTGTATGTATGCAGATTGTAAAAACATACTTAGACCTAGTAGCTGTCACTGCTTCACAGTAATTTATATTATTCTGTGACTTTTTTTTTTAAAGATCCCAATGTATATCAAACCGCAAAGTAATGGTTTTAAGCTCCCAATTCTTTTTAAAGTTGTCATCTCATGAGGGGGTAAAGAGATGGTATTGAAAGGTAAATTTAATATAATAATTTAATTTTTTTAAGCTCCCAATTCTTTTTAAAGTTGTCATCTCATGAGGGGGTAAAGAGATGGTTGAAAGGTAAATTTAATATAATAATTTTTGTATTATTATACTGCATTTTACTTTCTATATAGTTAATATAATGGACCAAGAGATGCTTCTGTGTAGTATTAATTTAGGACACTCACACTGCACATTGTTGGTTACTATTATATAGTGCTGGGAAAATGTATTAGTATTGCACTGTCGTGATATTTGAAAAGTTTGTGATATATGCAGCACTATTGTGATATTTGGAGAGTTAGCATGAGGGAATAGCAAATATCTCACTATTTTACAAGGTCGTGAGAGGGGCAGACATGGTTACCGCAGCTACTTGAGAGGTGTTCTCAAGATTGTGTGCCATGTTTCTTTACAGCATGAACCACCTCTCAACCCTCTCTTTTTTCCTCGCTGTAAACCTTCTGTTTTATATAGCAATTAAACCAATGTCCTTACATTTATCTTCACAACATGATAGTAATAGGACTTTCACTCAACACTAGATTTATTTTTTTTAAATAATGAACACAGTGAGTTTCTTCTCTCATGTTTACTACATAGATTGTTGATATCAAAGCAAAAACTGCAGAACATTATCGGTGGTATATGTATGTCAGTATGTATGTGGAGACGTAGGTAAGTCAGGGGATTTGTAGCATGGGCATTTATAAGGAGGATTTTTTGTTAGCAGCTGTAAATTGCCCATGCTTAGGCTAAGCATCATTTTTAGCGTTAGGCTGTATTAAAATAACATTACTCTCTGGCTTTGACAGGCCAGTAGCTATGTCCCCTATTATGTTAATTTAGTGGCCAAAGTTTAGATTTGTATGGAAATTGACGTTGACATTTTGCATACTATTATACTGATCTCTGCTTTACTAGCACTATACAGTAGAAATTAGTTAGGTTAGATAACAGGACTGGTGGCTACTAATAATAAGGTAACCTTTAGCTAGTGTTGCTTTTTCAGCGGGCTGTCTGGCTAGCTCGCCACTTTGTGTGTGATATATTTAATATTATTAGTTCTATATTGTTTTAGACCATTTACATCCACATTCTTCTGTCAGGTTTTAAATATACTATGTTTTTACAAATAACAATCAATTATACTAATGCCCAGTGAACCGAATACTAAGGCCATGGCCGGTCAAAATCATGTATATTAATGTATTTTCTTTGTAATTCATTTTTCAAGAAAAAAAATTAAGTGGGAATCAAGGAAGGAAAGGAAGAGAAATCAGTGACCAATAATTTTACTTGTATGACGTATTCTGTAAACCCAGCATTTCATCAAATAAATGAAATTGATTTGCAGATTTAACGTTCTTCAGTCCTTGATAACACGACCACAACATCAAATTGTATATGGAAACTTGACGTCATTCTTGTCATGGAAGGAGGAAGAAGAATTTAGTAATTCTTCACAGTATATTCAGCAATGTGCCCCAAGTATTTATAAGGAAAAAAAGATTTGGTATTTACTACTGTAATATAGCAGGACGATACAAGCCTAGAGTTGCACAAGTAAGACAACTGAAGTCTCAAGGAACTAGTAAAAATGCACTGCACATACGAAGGCTACAGTTGACCTGAATAGACAAGTTGATGTCAACTACTGTTCTACTCATCACAATCATGATGTTAAATTAACCCATCTAAGAATACCTTCAACAAAGATAATAGGAATTGCTACGAAATTAAAACAAGGAATTAGTATGGATCAAATTATGGACGACATTCGAGATACAACATTTAGTGAGATGAATAGACAACATCTTATAACTAAGCAAGATTTACATAATATAAAGGCTCAGTTTAATATTGATGGAATATTAAAACATAAGAATGATTTAACGAGTGTTAATATTTGGATTGAAGAGTTGAGAAAGATGAACTACAATCCTGTACTAGTCTATAAGAGTCAAGGTGAAGAGCAGCATGACAATATTTGCAACATTTTCAAAAATGACTTCTTGTTGTGCTTGCAATCAGAAATTCAAAAAGATATGTTGATAAAGTTTGGTTCTAATGTTATCTGTATGGATACTACTCATGGAACCAACAGCTATGACTTCTCTCTAACCTCCATACTTGTAGTGGGTGAGTTTGGAGAAGCTGTTGATTGGATGATTAGCAACAGGCAAGATGAGTTAATAAACATTGAGTTTTTAGAAGCCATAAAAAGAAGAACTGGTAGCATACATCCAAGGTGGTTCATGACTGATGATGCTGAGCAGTTTTTTTTCAGTTTGGAAAGTAATATTTGGAGAGGAGGGTACAACAAAGTTGCTTTGCACATGGCATGTTGATAGAGCATGGAGGAAGGCACTTCAACAGCATATTGAGGAAAAGGAAAAGCAAGTGGAGGTATATCACCAGCTTAGAACTCTTTTGATGGAAACTCAAGAGGCAAAATTTAGAGTAGTGTTGCAAGAATTTTTAACATACATCAAGGAGCACTATGACAAATTTCATTCTTACTTTCAGCACAATTATACTAACAGACTAAAGCAATGGGCATCTTGTCACATAGTCAATTCAATAGTAAATACTAACATGTTTCTGGAATCTTTTCACAGGGTGGTCAAAATTGTATATTTGAATCACAAAAAGAATCGCAGAATTGACTATCTTATCTCAGTTCTGCTTAAAATCGTATGAGACAAGGCTTTTGAAAGATTCAAGAAGGTGGAAACTGGAAAATCTACTCATAGATTGTGTGAGATACTTAAAAGACATAAAAAAAGCTGAAGAAATTCAATAAAACTCTTTCTTATGATATCACCGTTGTAAATACAGAACAGTGGAAGGTAGAGTCTTTTAGTTTGCACTTACTACATCATAAACAAATGTACAAATTTATCCGAACAATGTAAGTGCAAGCTGGTTCGCAAGCAATGTAGAATATATTGTATTCATGATTTCTCTTGCACATGCTTAGGTGCCACTTCACATTCTACCATATGCAAGCATGTGCACGTTGTTGCAATGAAGATTAATCCTGATATTGCGTTGTATCGTTATATGGACTTGTATAATAAAAGAGTATAAATAATGATCATGGTGATTCTGCTACACACTTTAACAAAGTACTAGCATCAAACAACAATAGAAAGACATTGCTTTTAATGGTAGAAGATCTTGTCAATTTAGTTAGTCGCTGTAAAGATGCAACCGCATTACACAGCCAAGACCCACATAGGCACTAGCTTGTTCAACAACAGCTTTACCTATTAAACGAAAAATTCCACCTAACAGCAACAACGAAACACAGTTGAAATTCTTTTCAACTATAAAGAGGAGAGTAGTTGCCACAAACCAATTTCTAAGCCATCCACTACAGAAGTGATTAAACAGAGAATAAATCGTCAAAATATAGAGCCAAAGATCTGCGGAGTGTGTTTGAAAGATGATGATAGTACTAATGATGAATTAGTGGATTGGATTCAGTGTGCCCTCTGTGCCATGTGGATTCACTGCTCATGTTCAAAGATATTGCCTGTGGATATTTTGAAGGAATATAATATGCCATTACTACACTAACGATAACATAAAGAAATAATTATTTTATCAATAGTTATAGCTATTAGCTATATATTGTAGTTTATCTTTCAATTGAGCCACCTATATGAATGAATTTACAAACATCATTATTATGTAAGGCTGTACTTATTGCTAGTAGCTTAACAGGTTATATATAGTGCATTAGTACCAGTGTTGTTTTGGTTTAGAGATTCCAGTTTTAGTTATTCATACTAAAAAAATGTCTGAATGCTTAGTTTTAGTTTCTTCCCAAATTCAAAAGTAGCATATTTATCTTAGGGATTTTAAATAAAGTATGATAATATATTTTATATAGTTTAGAGAATAATTACTTGATAGCAATATTTATACCTTTATTTAATAATGATATAATTCAAGGTGAATTGTTTACAATAAAAATTGCTTAGTTTTAGTTTGTGTCATCCACTCTACTGGTAGTTTTAGTTAGCTATTATCGAATTCACTGTCTTCTATAATATTTAGTTTAAATGGTCCCATAGCTAGCTATTTTTTTGGGTGTCTAATGAGCTACTCTATTGTTCCACTTCCGACACCGCACAGCTTTTCGTGTTGCGCGCCGCCGGAGGCAGCTTCAATTACGAATGGCAACTTTAATTACGAACTTTAACCCGGCTAACATTCTGCCCCCTAATAGCTAGTTCCTATAAAGTTGGGCGGAGCCCGACCTCTGCTGAAGGGAGAGGTCGGGTAACAAGCCTATACTCGGTTTGTTCCTGCTGAGTCAGCTAATTCCCTTAGCATTTAACCACACTGCAATCTGATTGGACTGCAACGAAGGAACAAACCGGGGTATAGGAGGAGGCTTGTTACCCGACCTCTCCCTTCAGCAGAGGTCGAGCTCCGCCCAACTAGTTAGTTCCCACAATGGCTGAACCAGAGTACGACACGTTAGCTAGCAAGTACGACGAGTGGTGTAAAGAGGATGTCTGCATGCAACATTTGTGCTATTATTCCACTATAGCAGAGTTAGAGAAAGAAGGAATCGAGGGCAAGACCTTTCTTGAGGTGGGATGTGGGCCCTGCCCCATTGGACAAAGACTGGCCGTTCTTGGGGCTCGTAAGGTTATCGGTCTCGACGTATCCGCACAAATGCTAGAAAGCGCTAAGAAGACCTTAACAGCAATGAAAATTGTAGACAAATTTGAATTCCTATGTAGCAACATCTTAGACGATGACTTCCAACTCGCTGAGAAGGTAGACTGTGTTATAGCCTCATACATGCTCACAGCATGCATTGATAGCTATGATACTCTGGAGAAATTCTTTTTCCAGTGTGCTAAGACAGTGAAAGAAGATGGATACCTGTTTGTGGCCGATTTTTCATGGGTACGAATACCCCAAGATGGCTTCTGGATGGGCCAATACACACAATTTGGAACCAAAGACTCAGATTCACCTGATGAGTTTGAGACGTTTGACTTCATCATAGAAAAGGAGCCCGACAAAGCCATGAAGATTGTCAACATCCCAAGTTACCTCATGTACAAGGCGGGCAGCAGAGCTGGCTTCAATCAGGTGGTAGTAAAGCCTCAGTATCCACATCCAGCATACAAGAACAACAAAGTAATTCGGAGATACTTGGACACGTGCGGACCTTGCGATTACCTCATCAAATTTAAACAGATGACTCCATAGCTGCTTTCTCTTGTAGGTATTTGCTCTTGTATTTTGTAATTTAATTTGTAGTGATAATAGCTGGTGTTTGTTTGTTTGTTGTGTATTCACAAGTTGTTCATTGTTTGTTTTTTGGTTTTTATCATTACCTATTTATTGAACCTCAAACACTGAGACATAATAATATACTGGGCACACTGTAAAAAACGAGGTGTTACATTACACCTCTTTTGGTGTTCCAACTACACTGTCTGTACTACACCCCATGGGGTGTATTGATACACCCCCAAATTAGTGTCCCGTTACACCCTTCAAACACCCTCTAGTATACCAAATAGGGTGTACCATTACACCCCTATCACACTCATAGGAGTGTTACACTACACTCCTACAGTGTATATGAACACCAAAACACACCCTATAGGGTGTAATTCTTTGCCAATATAAAGTGTACTGTAACGCCATGTGATTATATTCAGGTATAATACAGTAAATATTATTTCACATACAATACGGGTATGAGATGACACAAAAATTGTATGTTTGTATGTTTAGGTCCAATGATGACAGTTCACTCCCTCAGTGATGTAGAGTTCTTCAATCATCCATCACAGACACACCTTAGACAATCTCTATTCACTCAGCTTCATCTAAACATAAAGAACATTGAACACATTAACTTCCATATTTGATAAATTATTACAAAATATTACTACAGGCAACATGTCTACGTCAACTAACTGTGCAGCCCACAAAAAAATAAAGCCCCTTATATATATTGTAGTATATTAACTTCTATTTTCACTATCACTCTATATGGCAGTACCTAAATGGGAATATAACGTCCACTACCACCTCAGTTTCAAACGCCACATGGCGCCGTGGTTCGCTTGACAATTACGATTATTCACTAGAATGGCGACACAGTTGTTGTTTTTAATACAGTTTCTCTGACATGAAGTAGTACTTCATAAAATAAAAAAGGCGTAAGCACCAAATATTTTCCTAAATTTTTTTTTTCAAACAGCAGTCTGGAGATATTGCAGGCATTTTCTAAATAGCTCAGTTTGCTTCGGAGTTGTTTGTATTGGTATAAACCTTTACTGGAAAAAAGTTTTTAAAAATATGTGTCCATTCTTTACCGAATTGGTGGTCAGTCACCTGCCAGTAAAAGGGTTGAAGAACACACGATTTTGCCTCAGAACACTTAAAACATAAGCCCCACTTAGTAAACTTAAGGATTGGACGTGGTAAACCAATCCTGAGTTACAGTGTGAAGCAAGGGAACCCTTTACCTCATTACAGATAGTACTTTTTGATATTGCAAATTTAATTCACTCCTATCTATCCCACCTATAGATACATGTCTGTCCCACTGTCTTTCCCATCCCAGACACACATGTATGTATATGTGGAATAGATGGACATCCCATGGAACCCCAAGGTCCCGGGGACGATGGGATGGGTCGGACAATTTCTGGCATTTCCAGACATTTATGGAGTGAATTTACATTCCCTATTACACTTATATAAAACTTACTTAGCAAGTCCTTTGAAGCTTGTGTATAGATTACGCCTTGATACAAAACCTTTTACCTGCATACACACATAAAAATGGTTACTAAATTAATATTAACTATTATCATTGTCCAATAAAAATGAAAGGTTATGTATACTATGGGAACAGAAACACTTTGACATCAAATTTCGGTCTAATTCTTAAATACCTGATCAAATTCAAATTGGAAGATCATGTCAGATAAAATTTTGGCACCATTGTGGTATGTACTTTCATAAGTACATGTCAGGCCAAAACTATAAATGTCCTTTCAAATTCATGGTGAAAGGGTATAACATCAGATAGACTCTGGTCCGTTATTTACAGCATTAAAGGAACCCCTAGATTATGCATGTACAGTGAGGACATCAATGGCATTAGGATAAATAGGTAAAGGGTTCATTCTAGAAAATGATTAGCAGTACACTCGAGCCTCCCTGTGTTCTGAGTAATGGACACCATCAACCAGACACAAGCTTGTGTGATTTGTGGTAAGGGGACATCAATATAGTGAGTCTATTAAAATGACTTGTAGCTTGTTATGGACCCCCCTCGGTTCCAGACTGACATGCACAAGTTACACATGACTTTAAAAAGGTTCATGATAATAAAATAACAGTTAAAATAATACTACAGACTCAGTGGACTTGTAAACTTAAAGCACTCAAAACTCTCTCTCTTAAAGTAAACACCAATAAGTTCAGCAAGAAAATAACTCAGAATCTCATCTCTGCCAACCCATTTCATTAACCCTTTACCAAATTACCAACATGAAATCCATTAGACACCCTTTACCCTAAGCACAATAAACCTTTTACCGTTTCCATGGTAGGCCCCAAAAAAGCCAATTAAAGTTGCTTCTATATCAAATTTTATAGGACTCATTATTATTCCTGTTGTAAGTACGAAACCCCTTACCTAATCTTCATCACAAATAAGAATTTTCAATACTTCACTTCTTTAACATCACCCTACATACAAAATGTTATACATATGCTTAACCCACTACTAAAAGAGGTATTTCTAGCTCAGCACAATAGGTGGAGAAATATTCTTCTAACGGAAACAATACTAAATAATACTATTTATTCAGTACAATAAAATCATTGGGGAGAAAGAGGGAGGGGCTAAAAAATAAGGGATGCCACATCACTTCTTGCAGGGAAATACCAATTTCAGCAAAGTCACATTACCTCCACTGCTCATATAAATACCCTACAAATTTTAAAACACACAACAACTCCCAATAATATTTCTTAATCAATATTATTTCATTAGAGAAAAAAGTACTGAATAACCTCACAACTGCAAATCAAAAAAGAATAACTTGCAAATCTTTTACAATTACTGGTCAAAATTGCTGCTACTTACAACTGCTTCATAGAATATAGAATTTTACAATTCCAAATTGAATTAGTCTAATATCGAGACCATTCACCTTTTTTTGTGAGACCGGCACAGTGCTGCAAATGATATTATTTTAGTTTCTAATTTGTGCTATGTAGTGCAGATTGCTTGGAACTCTGATACTGTGTTAGTTCACCTAGTCTGGTGTTGCCTACCCTTTACCTACTTTTAATATGGTGCGGGGGAGGAGGAAAGGGTCTGGGGACTCTAGTACCAATGACCAGTTTGAAATAATCTTTTGCGCATGCTCTAATTAAGCCCAATTGTGGACACTGGTAGTCTTGCGGTCTATTATTCAAGAAAGGTCCCTAACGCTTGCAGCATGTACTTGATATCAGAAAGCGCTTGTATTGCATGGTAAGACTTTACCCTTGTACACAGGGTCTAGTTGAATTAACCTAGTCTCTATGAAACAAAAAAAAAAGATACACTGTGTATCAATGAATCTGTCAAGGGACCCGTTCTGGGGGTGAGTTCAGTTTGGCATACAGCAAAATACTAACACATACATATAATGTATAGCCAATTGGATTATCAGGGTCTGTGGACAACTTCCACATACGTACCAGCTCTAGAAATGGCTATACCCCAAGCCTTTAGCAATTGACTGTCACTACCGTTGTACAGCTTCAGGTTACTTTTATCAAACTATCTGGCTGGTAAGTTATGGTGAAATCTCTTCAACCGTTATTGAGACGAAGTATACAACCACTGTGGTGAATGTTTTAAATTGGTGGTTAGCACCAGAATCTGATCATTGGTACTTGAGCCCCCAGACCCTTTCCTCCACCCAGGCACAATATTTAAAAAGGTAAGGGTCGGCAACACCAGACTATAGTTCACCTTGGGTCTCAAAAAGTTAGGTAAAGGGTCTATAAATAACTCCTACACAATGGGTTTCATAATATCAACATTAAAATTCTTGTCTGCTATATCAATTAAACACAGCTGCTAGCTGCTGGCAGAAATACTGTATTTCTTATACCTAGCCCTACCCCCACCCCTTCACTATAAATTAATATTTATGCCGTCTAATGCCTGCCACTAGTTTAGCTACACCTATAAAACAATGACTTCTCCTTTCCCCACCTCACTTACTTGCAGCATTTCGTGGTAACGGTACCAATTGGCACATTTTGAATGAATATAGTAGACCTTTTAGATCAAATGAACCGCCAAATTCCTTACGTATGTACACAGTATTAGTATAGCAAGTGCGCTTTCTCACGTGATAACGTCAGAAACCCTTTACCCTATTTAGAGATATGTAATTCAATCTACCCTTTACCGATTTTATGAAGATCCGTCTTGAAAATGTAGACATGTATAGTACTTAGTGCTCAAATAAACTTGTGGGGATAGACTTCGGGATAGACGAATGTGTGAATCGCTTTTCTGCCTACCGTTGTATTCATACAAACGTTATTGTAAGTTACAACCCTAATAAGCTAGCGCCTGCGGGCGGGGTTCATTATCCATTATTCCAATTTTGGAACAGACACTATGAATCTGCCATGGTAGGAGAGTTTTCTTGGAGGAGTTGCAGTACACTGCAGGGTTTCATCCAGAAATTTTTGTCTTGGGGGGGGGGGGTCGAAATTAAAGTGGAGTAAGTAATAATTTTAAGTACTGGTAATACTTTTTGCTATCCAAATCATAGCGACAGTAGAAATCAGAATCGTTTTCAAAATAGGCTTCAATTTTCTTCACTATCAAAACTAATGGCTATAGCTATAGAAGGGCCAGCACTTGACCAAGGTAATTTTGATGCTGTGCTGTAAACATTTTTATTCTGAGTAGGTAAAATAAGTGGGGGGGATACCCCCCTCTCCCCTCCCTGGATGAAACCCTGCACTGTGTGTGGTTCAGCACATTCATGTCGCTCTCTCCAAACAAGTGCTACAAGCTAGCAAAAAAAGAGCTAGCAAAGTGCTAAAAACTAGCAAGAGGCAGCAAAACCACGCCCATGCCATTTTGGATTAGGTTATGTCGCATAAATAATGGCAATAATCACATTTTTCATGTGGTGACTTTCATACGAGTGTGGTGCGTCGTTAAAAGGAGCACAGTCAGTAACTGTAAGGCCAGTGCATGTTTCAGATCAGGGTTTCCCCCTATATTTAGACCAGAAAGATTAACACTGGCGTAATTAAATGAAATATAATTTTACCTTTGTAACAACCACACTTGGGGGTTGGTTATGGTAACATGATTATTATGATTACAGTAAGATTGTGAAATGTTGATTATGAATATAATTATGATTATTTGTCAGAAAAATAGTGATTGTTACAACAAAAAAAAAAGTTTTTTCAAACAGTTTGTTTGATAGACGTCATCTTTCTGGTCTAAATATTTTCCCAGTGTAGATACTGGAGAATGGAGGTAGTTGCAGGCTACGTACAGTAGTGGCCTTTAAGTTCAGCTGCTATAACTCTGTTTATTCTAATTACAGCTAACATTTGCTGTGTTTTACTTTACTGCTAATATTACCAGTAATGGTTCTATGGGTTTGATTACGATGATTACACCCACAATTTGCCACATGATTTTGATTATGATTATGATTATGCAATAACTTATCGATTACGATTGTAATCATAATCAACCCCAGCTCTGAAGCAACCATAAAATTAATTACAAATGTTATTCACCAATAGTTCTCTCCCAGGCAATGGATATATTTCTCTGCTGTTCTTATTGTTTTGTTATAGTGCTATGAGGGAATATATTATATATTAATGCAGCGTGGCACTTCTAGAGTGGTAATAGCTTCATTGCAGAGGCCAATGCCAATGATGAAGTAGATGGTGCTGATTCACAGTTGAAAAGGAGGAATGACTGCTGAAGACAGTGAACTAATTCTTCCAAGGTACTACTGCTGGGCTATAACTAGAGTACAATAATCTATTACCATTAGCTAGTTCAATATAATCATTGGGTAACTGCAGAATATCACAAATTGTTTGGACCATATATTAGCACGAGTGCCAGTATAATTATAAAATACGCAATAGAAAAGTGTGGGCTTATGCGCTGTGTTTTTTGGTTATAACCGGAAACGAGTGAGTTACCTGACAGGCTTTTCTATTCCGTATCTATCTTGTACCACGTGCGTCGTCCTTAGAAACAATGTTTTTGCCCCGCAGTTCAAAAACTTAACCAACACTTTTTGACCATTACAAGTGACGTGACATGTGAGTGCTAATGTGCCAAACAACACGTGATATTCTGGTGGTGTCCAATATTAAACTTTTTATTGTGTGCCTTACGGAGACGCAATAACCGTAAAAAATTTGCTCAAGGGGGTGCAATAACCCACCACAAACTTGATCCCTGTGTACTGCGGAATATTACCACATGTTTTACCATTTCAAGAATTCAAACAGTTCCTATTGAACTACACGTATTTGTATTACTTAAAAAGGGATTCATACAGGATTCGTTCAAAAAGATTTTTAGGGAGGGGAGATCCTGGGCTTTGGAGGGGGACACTTTTACTAATTCTATTAGAGAGCACTTCAGTTTGGGGGGAGGGGTAACGTTGGCTTGGGGATCCCCCCCCCCTCATAGTACATGGAAATTTTTTAACCATGGCAACCTCGGGCATATTGTCTGATGACTGCCCCGTATTCCTCAAGTTTCGGTCCTCAACAATAATTATTTTATGTCATGGTTTGACTAATTCACATCATATTGATTGTCCGTATCTACCTGAAAATATCGGCTACCAGTATATCGGCTAAATTGCCTAGCCTGACGACACTATCCCTCTGTATGAATACCTTGGTTGTAAAGCATTAAAGATACATTCTCCCTCAGTCTAATTTTTTTCCATGAGGCCTAATATGCAGTATACATACATATGTAGTATAGATATATATTTTTTTTAAATGTAAATTTTGTCCATTCATGAATTTTGTATATAAATTATTCAGGTAATGCCATGATCACTAACTTTTTTCATTGGTACTTTATTTTATTTGTGTACTAGAATTGCTGTGGTCCATCTGGCAGAAAAGCAAGAACAGCACATTGAAGTAAGTTTATGGGCAACCATATTGGTCTCCTCATGTTGATCTTGCTCATTTATAGATTGGCATGAGGTGTGCATCAAGAACCAGTAGTTGCACTATATAATTGCTGTCTATCCAGCAGTATTGCCAATAGTACATACATATGTTTAGTTGTGTCATGATATATTGCTAAATACCTTGCAACTCTTTCATTCCGGACTTAATTTTTACCATGAGGTCGTTGATTTCAGGTAACTCGAAAAGTACTTAAAAAAATTTTTTTTTTGGTGAAAACTATTTTCGAAGCTTCTGTAATGCCTTGGGCACCTATAATCTGAATTTTGAGGTTCTAGCTCACTGTAACAATTTTTTTTTAAATCGGAGAAGTCCACCACACCGTGGAGCGCGTCAATGCTACTCCCGGAATGAAAGGGTTAAATAGTTTTAATCATGTCTTGCTATGTTCTCCACATTTGTCACGAAAAATCCTCACTACATGTGTACGTTCTTGAATTTTATCTTGATTGAGCTCTACTTGCCACTTGCTAACTTACTGCCACACATTTGCATGTAGTGTGTAGGTGTGGTTCAGTGGTGTGCTTCATTTTGAGTGTGTAGATTTTTGTTTTCGAAAGTGTGATTATGGTTTGTTTGTTTAAGCCAGAAATAACACATAGAGATAAGATGGTACTTTTATGTGTTATTAAATTAATAGGAGTGTGAAAGAATGAGCTGACAATGTGGACTTTCATCACTTTTTTATTCTATGCACTCTGGGGCATTGGGACTGAGTTCCCTCCCCCCAATATAAGTTCAGCCCCTTATAATCAGAATGCCCCCAATATTAGCCCTCTTTTGTAAAGTGTATTGTCCATAATCACATGTATATGAAAGATTTTTAGGAAATTCTGTGTGTGAGCAACCAAGTGATTTGTTGGCCAGACCTAATTGTTTTTCTCTCTTCACATCAAGTAAATGTTTCATGCACAACTGACTATAGATAGAATTTTTTTCCAATCCAGAAAAAAGAGACCTGCCTTGGCCCAAACAACAAAAATAAATTAGGTCTGGTCTTATTGGAATCCAATGCATTGCATAATGTACAAATGCTAGTATAAATTTGTTTACGTCAAGTTATGCTTGACAATAAAATGTATTACTTAGTTGGTTCTCTCCCCCCCCCCCATAGTTTTCCTTTTACAAAGCACAAGCAGTTGTATCTTGTGGTATGCGAAGTTCACCGTATTTAACCCCGCCCTTTGGCATTTTCCTCCCTCCTAGCCAAAATGTATGCCCCCCCCCCCCCCCCGGCTTGGATTTGACATATCCAGTATTTGGTTGTATAAACTCTTATTTTTGTGGCAGCTTTACACTATTGATGGATAAATATCAAACAGCTGAGAACTAGATATTGTAAGATTTTAAAGTAGGAAACCAGATGATGATATACTGTTTATACGCTGAACTCCATATTTCATGTGACTGTCTGTGTTTGAGCCTGCATTATCTAAATATATTCAGGGATTCATACAGGATTCGTCAAAAGAATAAATTGGAGAGGGGAAATCTTGGGCTTTGAGGGGGGGGGGGTGCTCTTAATTTTTCTATTAGAGAGCATTTCTGTTTGGGGGAGGAAATGTCTGCTTGGGGGGGATTTCCTCTCTTCCGCCCCTCTGTATGAAACCCTGATATTTTGATTCCTGATTACAAATAACCATCATACAATAATATGAAACTATATTCATGCCATAATCTTATGATTTAATACCCCTCAGTGTGCATGCACATGACAATTACACAACTGTAGTACTGTAGTCTTCCGGTTAAGCGCCCACTACCGGTTAAGCACCCACCCCGGGTTTTTTTCATTGTCGAATGTAAGCGCCCACTTACCGGTTAAGCACCCACCCCGCTTTATTTACCGTCGAACTTAAGTGACGAGTGTGCGGCAAAAGATTTACAAGAACTGTAGAAAATGATAGTGTGAATTTTTTTCTTTTTCTCTTTGTATACTTTAGCCTGCTATTGTCATGCATCACAAAAACACTATTGTGTGCCGCCCGCAACTTTTGTGTGCAATGAAAATTGTTCCGTGTGCAACGATAATAGTGCCGTGTGCAAAACGACGACTGCCGTGTGAAACATTGAATGACTACCAATTAAGCACCCATCCATTGATTTTTAGCATTGAACAGTTTAGCGCCCATGGGCACTAACCAGAAGACTACAGTAGTCATTCCGTCATTCAATCAAATTGTCATCTATCGTCAACAGCTGCCAGATTTTTTTAGCCTTTTTTTTTTCCCCGAACTCAATGCAGACATATGTTATGTTCCATGACGTATCCAGACCCTGACTGGATGTGATGTCTTAAGTTTTTGTATAAGGAGTGGAGATATATTTGGTGCATTATATTAGGCAAGTATTTACTGCATAATCTAGTATAGCAGAGCATCGCTTCCATGAGACATACACAATTTGTCTTGCACACATTTGCCCCTAGCTCTACCCTGTAGCGAATGTTATCGAGCAGTTCTTTTGAATAGCACATTATGCTTCAGCAAGGCTACTCAGGTCCACACATGTACATATTTAGCTGATATTCAGCTATGCCTCCTAGCGTGTTTTTTTTGTTGTTGTTGTAGTTGTTTAGTGTTATTTTTTGTGTTTTTTTTAGAGTTCTTGTACTCAACCACAAAGTGTATATTATTATCCAAATTAGCTTTGCACATATGGTATTCTAGTTCCAATTAGACTGTCAGTTGCACATGCTTTACATATTCATGTGACACATTGGGGGGATTATTTAGAATTGGTTGGAACATCGTTACAAATATTTTTGCTAGTTTTTTGTTGGTATGTTTGTTGTTGGTTTTTCCTTTCTTTCTTTTTCCATGATACATTCCATCGTCAATCACATCATCCACCACTCTTAGTCAACTTCTATTATTTTCTTGAGCATAGATCTCTCTGTCTTCAGTGATAGATGACAGAGCCCAGATAGGTACTTTGATGCTATGGCATACATGCTGCTTATGGGTGCTGTCCGGAATAGTCTGAATTAGCTGTGTCAAGTTCTGTTCTATCAATCAACTTCCGCGTACAATGCAGCTGATTATCAAGTTGGAGCTTATTTTTCTGTGTTACGTGAGTGTTGTCCAGTAATGTCGTCAATTGTCCCATGGCACCATGGTGGGACCATAGAAGGGTTCAATTGGATGTTCATGACGAGCTTCAATTAGAAACTTACAGCTGGGAAACCCTATCTTGTGTTTGAATAGCTATGCTAGCCACCCTCGATATGCCCCCCTTTCCCGAACCCCCAAATTATTCTATTACTAATTTATGCATCTCGCTTGTACAAGTCGAATAGACATAATGGAGTTTGAAACAAACACCATGAAAAAGTTTGGGCCTCCTTACATGCCCGTGGACATTTTACAGCTTAGACATTTTGTACTGGATGGGAGAAGTTGTGTAGGTAGGAGAACTTTTTACTGTCGCTTTACTTAATTCTGCGGGTAAAAATGAAATTCTGCTGGTGAGTATATGTTATGTGTGATTTCGTTTCATACATGGGGGAGAGGGAGGTCCCCCCCACACACACACACACACACACAAACACGCACCAAATGAAGAAGAAAAATCTTGTATGAAATCCTGCTAAGTGACCGCAGCAGCTGAATGCGTGACAACTCATTAAGTGTGACTGTCTACAGGAAAATTGGGCACAACGCGGGCCCTATCAAAACAAATTTTGTACACTTACACATTCGTCCTCATCCATATAATGAGCTCTCTGAATTTTAAAGCCGTTGCTTCAGCCGTTGTCAATATATGCACCCTAACCGTTCCCTTCCATAGGCTTATTTAATACATTTTTAAGAATTAAATCGATTTTTCCCCGACGTTTATGCGTGCCGCGCTGTGCCCAATTTTCCTATAGACGGTCAAAAATAATTATCCAAAACAGTATGTGGCTGTTGTCATGGAATATTCATTCCAAAAATTAAAATTATACTTCCTCTGTTGGAAATACCTTCCTTGTGATTGAATTGAATAGTCAGTAGTTATTAGCTGCACACCCCTTCCCTCCCTCCCTCCTCCAGCCACAAACAGCATTGGACATGATTTACGGTGAAACATCACATTACCGAATTGGGATATCCTGTACGATTGGCAATGAAATACAATGACGATACCCATGAAGTTGAAGAAATGAGAAATTGAGTAGTAATGAGTAATTAAATATCAGGTGGTGTTGAATGTAAAATCGGGTATATGTTGTATGTGGCATACGACACGTATCTCCTTTTTTTTTTTTTTTTCGCCCGCCCCGCAAATTACGTAAGTTAGGGTTAGGTAAAGCGTCCACAACTCCAGTATTTTTTAACGAGGGCGGAGAATCCTGCTGCCGCAAGGATTTCTGTCCTATTTTTTTGTAAAGAGTCTGCTCACTCGCCATTTGTGGTATTTGAGCACACCACTAGTATACTCATGTTGTGAAAACAACATCCAGTGAATGGATTGATATGTGTATGATAATGATAGTGGTACGTATATACCTCCTTAGGTATTTTTTAACAACTTTAAATATATATATATTGCAGCCTTATTTTTTTCTTAAATATTTCCACATCACGCGAGTGTTCTGTATTCTCCCATATTGTACGCTTGTTATTGAACTCTCGAAGTAGCACGCGCGTAGCGAGTAAATTCAAAGAAAATTGTATTGTAACCAGTTGAGAAAAAATATCAAAGCAGCAATAAATCACTTATCACACTCTCAGACTCGTGCTATAAGTGTTATATATAATGTGTGTGTGTGTGTATGTTAAATGCTTGATACGGATCATGATATTCTCCCATAGCTATGGTGTGTAGCTTTTCTGATATTTCAATATGGATATGTTTTATAAACTTGTCCGTAGGCTATTGCAATGTTTCAAGTGGGAAGCGTGCTTGGAAAAGAAAGGCAGTATACTCTTGTTGTTACGTTCTTCAAACATTCTAATAAACTACTTATTTCACTCCTTGGTCATGAATTACTGCCTGACATTTCACTCGCTAGCTGTATTGCACTCACCATTGGCTCGTTAAAATATAGCATACCAGTAAATATTCCATTCATGCAACTAATAGTAATGTGTTTATTTACAACTGGTTATATTTAATATTCATTGACTTCACACACTATGTACATATGTAATGTAGTAAAGCATTTAATGGCAATTGTTTAATATTGGGGTATTGCAGAATTATTCAAGTAGAAATGTTCTGGGTGCAATAAATATTATACATCTAACTGTTATGTATTAAATTTTACCGACGTTTTATGTTATGTAGTGCAGTCCACTCTGAAGTTGTCTTGCCTGAAGTCATCAGTGATTACAGAAATTCACAGATTCCACTACGTACTTTTCCATTCACTTCTGAACTGTCTCTGCCGAGCTTTTTTAAGTTTTTATGTAAAAAAATTTGTTATTATTTTCAAACGTTATCATTCATTTTAATAGCCGATATATATGTACACAGTAAAGCTGTATGAATCATTGGTTACAAAATAAAAAAAAAATTAAAAATATATAAACAACAACAACAATACAATGGTATTTATGATAATAAAATCAAATTGCTGCAGATTTTAATTACAGTGTATGGAGTAATTCTAAGACTGATTAGAAGAATGCACAAAATACACTTTTGTTATAAATGCTCACATAATAGGCTGGGCCTACCTACTACAGCTAACTTTCTGTTCATCTATTTTGAATAAGCTCCAATTACCAAGCTTTCTAAATTGAATATCATCCAAACCAAGTATATTATAACTTGCAATTTTGCCAACAAAAAAATTCAATCGATGATTACAGTACATTACTGGTGTTTGCAGTAGTTAACTTGTAATATAAATTTGCAAGTGTACAATCCACAACTAATTACACATCGGATAAATGAAATTACATATCTTTTCAGTGCTGCAAAATACAAATCCTCATATCTAGATATGTTAGGTATATTGATGTTGCATGTAGTCAAAACAGTTTGCTACAAGCTTGTGCATCCAGCATCTACAGACTACAGTAGTTTACAGGAGAGAGTGTCACAAATTGTGCAGCAAGTGATTATCTATATTGTTAGCAATTCATGGCACGTGAGGTCATGGTTTCCACGCTTTAATTAGTGATAGGAGTCAGAATTCATCGTTGCAAGTTGGGGTTCATGGTTTCCACGCTTTAATTAGTGATAGGAATGTGTTTAAAGAGTCAGGATTCATCGTTGCAAGTTGGGGTTCATGGTTTCCACGCTTTAATTAGTGATAGGAATGTGTTTAAAGAGTCAGAATTCATCGTTGCAAGTTGGGGTTCATGGTTGCCAAGCTTTAATTAGCCAAGCTTTAATTAGCGATCGGAATGTGTTTAAAGAGTCAGGATTCATCGTTGCAAGTTGGGGTTCATGGTTTCCACGCTTAAATTAGTGATAGGAGTCAGATGCATCGTTGCAAGTTGGGGTCATGGTGCCAAGCTTTCATTAGCGATCGGAATGTGTTTAAAGAGTCAGGATTCATCGGTGGCAAGTTTGGGGTCATTGTTTCCAACGCTTTAATTAGTGATAGGATGTGTTAAAGAGTCAGGATTCATCGTTGCAGTTGGGGTTCATGGTTTTCCACGCTTTAATTAGTGAAAGGAGGAGTCAGAATTCATCGTTGCAAGTTGGTTCATGGTTCCAACTTTAATTATAGTGATAGGAATGGTGTTTAAAGAGTCATGATTCATCCGTTGCGAGTGGGGGTTCCAATGATTTTCCACGCTTTAATTATGTAGGAGTCAGGATTCATCGTTGCAAGTTGGGGTTCATGGTTGCTACGCTTTAATTAGTGATAGGAACGTGTTTAAAGAGTCAGGATTCATCGTTGCAAGTTGGGGTTCATGGTTGCCAAGCTTTAATTAGTGATAGGAACGTGTTTAAAGAGTCAGGATTCATCGGTGCAAGTTGGGGTTCATGGTTTCCACGCTAGTTCAATATAATTCATCTTTGCAAGTTGGGGTTCATGGTTGGTGGGGGGAACATGGTTACCGCATTTCATACAGCAAGTCCAGCTTGAAGTGGAGGATCATGGTTACTTTCTCACTCTTCTGCATTCATGTTATCTTTGTGTTTTAAAAAACATAGCTTCAACATCAACTGATGAAGAACTTGCGAGTCCAAAAACTTTTGGAACATATAGTCCTCATTTTTTATACTACAATAAGTTATTGAAGTTGTGAGAATATTTTGATCGCTCCTATTCACTACTGTATTGTTATACAGCCCTTCTATCCATTAGGAACTTAAAACACATGAGTATCAACCAGTAGGCATGTTTTAAAATAAAAACAAACAGAAAAAAATCAGAACTTACGTAGTGGTATCCAGAATAATAAAATCTTGTTAAATGTCTGTTAGTAGTCATTGTGATTTACAAATTGATGTAGTATATGAATTGGGTAATTAAAATTGTTTTTTTTTTTTTATTTTCCTCTTCCACATGTAATGTTACATTAGCTTAGTCTAGATGCTATGTTTATGATTACATGAGAATCTTTTGATTTTGTTATACTCAACATAATTATCATTATTCCAACTTTGCCTAGCAACTAACATATTTAAGATTGTGTCAAAGAGTGTACATGTATCACCCAATATCTGATTGGAAGCATACCACACACAAATGTAAAAATCATCAAACTTCAAGAATGTAATTTTAAAAAATTACCAGCCACTAAGTCCAATGTATATGTTTAGAAACAGTCAATATCGTAAAACAACGACAATCATAAAATAAAATGTTAGTTTATATTTCCCTCATAAGATTCGTCTTCACTGATGTTTACGCTCTCATAAAACTTGCAAACTTGTATCAACAAATCCTGCAAGTACAAAGTAAAGAGAGAAAGAGAGGGAGAATACACAAATATTAAATATCACAATTTCTTCCAATTTAAGGTGAAGCTTTCATTCCCAATTTGCTTGTAAATACCCTTTGCACATTTAAGAACAGTTTACTAAGGCGTTGAAGGCAAGATCTTTCAACAATAGTTTTTGAGTGAGTGAGTGAGTGTGTGTGTGTGTGTGTGTGGTGGCTGTGTGGTGTAGTGGTTGTGTCCTGGGCTCAGGGCCCATGGTCCTGAGTTCAAGCCCAACTCAGGCATTTTTTCATCTGATTTCCATCTGCCTCCCACCAGCCCCACCAGTCCACCCAGCTGTGATTGGGTACCTGGCATTTGCTGGGGTGCAAATTCAAGGCCTTTTCTCATGAAACAGCAATGGTACAGGTGGGACTTCCGGTGTCCACACCACTTGCTGTGAGGAAAGGCCTGTTCTCCTGCGAGTTCCTAGCCAGGCTCCAGGAGCTTTGCTTGCACGGCTCACAGTGCCTGCTTAATGCACAGGCATCCTGGCTCTGCCAGGTGCGCGTGACCGCCTAGCGGCAGCAAGAGAATTTGCATTTGCATTTGTGTGTGTGTGTGTGTGTGGAAGGATAATTCATCTGTTTGTAGGGAAATTTCGGGGACTTCATCTAGAAAAAATGAAGGGAAAGGAGAAACTTCAGCTGGTGGAGGGGGTGAAATTCTGCTCAGACAAATACTTTATGCAAAAGGAAAATGAGGGGGAAAACTTTTGCTAGACCTCCTCCCTATATAAAATATTGACAATCCTAAAAGTTAATTAATTAAATATCAATGCATGTCATGAGATTGAAAGGGGGGTGGGTCACTTGGGAACCCTACTCAAGTATTCCTTGCCGACGTGACTATACATGTAACTGCCATACGTATATGACAATGGGGTTCTACCACCTAAAAATTAAAAAATCAGGACTAAACGTTGGAAAAATGTCTAGTGAAAAATGAGCATTATTGATGAGCTGATAAATGCATGGGCAAAGGTTTTTTTGTTTTTTTTGCTTACTTGTTCATGAGCAAGGAACCTATTCCTCAATCTTCCCAATAGCTTCATGGCAGGCTGGAACTACTCACTTCAATCCCTCGCTTCTGCTGGACGTCTGGCCAATATATACTTCACCACAGCACATTACCTTCCTATTATATAAAACAGTAACACGTGATGCTATCAAGATCTTTGTTTAGTAAAAGGTACATAGCTTTCAAATGCATCACCCATTTCCCTCCCCATTCCCTACTTAATAACTTAAACACGGTGTCAAAACATGATATGTGACCGTCTACAGGAAAATTGGGCACAACGCAGCCCCCGCAAAAAAAATTTTTTTTTTTAACTTACAAGCTGCTGGTACCCAGATATTGAGCTCTCCAAGTTTTATCGCCACAGCTTTAGCTGATCCCTATATAATAGACCTAACCGTTCCCTTCCGTAGGCTAATTTAATACATGTTTAAGAATTCAAATGACTTTTCCTGACGTTTATGCGCACTGCGTTGTGCCCGATTCGCATTGTGCCCGATTTTCCCGTAGACGGTTACATATAATCTTTTTTTTTTGTCAAATCTATAAAATTGGTTTGAAGGTAAAGTATTTTCCTAAACCCCACTTTAATGTACACTTCCTTATTTGATGAATTAATTGGACGAAATAGGCAATGTCACATGCAGACACCGTGTGTGCGTGCGCGCACACGTACACACACAACCCACAGGCACACTCACTGGGACACTAGCTATCTCTCTCATCAATAAAAATGCTAGGCTGAAATCTATCAGCACTAAAAATTTTAAGTACTTAACTTTCCTGAATCTTAGTATCTGCTTAGAATGTTCCTCCTAGCCGTCGAAGTCCAGAAAAAGCTGAATAAAGTTGAAAGTAACTTTTCGAAAAATGGTATCGATTGTCATTGACTCCGCCCAATTAATGTACATCCCGCCCACTTACTCTGTAGTAGCGACGTACCACAGGCCACTACCACTATTGTATAGCAATACAACCCACACACTTTACTTCACACCTGATAAAACTAGAAATAACAAGAACTCATTAACCCAAAAGAAGGCATAGATATATACGTAGGTATAAATTATTTGAAAAAAGTAGCAAAAACAAATGAAAAACAACATAACAAACACACACACAAACAACTCTATCACTCCCCCCCCCATCAACTAAAAAGCCAAAGCAAGCCTACATGGGTGGTGGAGACCATATGACCACTGCCTACGTGGCTGGTGTGGACCACATGACCACTACTTGGTGGGAACAACATCCTAAAGAAAGAGTAGCCAACTGTCTAGCTATTCTAAAGGAAATTTCCAACTTGTTACACACTAGTACACTCCAATATTACCTTCATGGTAAAAATAAATAAAAAAAATAAAATAAAAAGAATATAGCTAAAAAAGAATAATTATAGGGTAGATTTTGCCATAGCCAAATTGTTCAAATACCTTCCATCACATAGCAACATATTACCTGACTAGCAGCTACTACAAGAAAGTTGAGCTGTTTATATATATGGAAGCTGAAAGTATGATTTTTGAAACTTCAGAGTGTCTTTCAGCTTTTCACCCAATTGGTGGCTAAATTAGACAATATAATTTTCTCTGGTATGGGGCAAATACCTCCAAGTGCCAGATCTAAATTGTCCTCTATCAACTTATTGGCAATCACCAATAGTATACAGTGCTTCCTCGATAATCCGTGACATTACAGGTACAGTCCGTTAGTGAGGCATTGGACAATGCGGTATGAGGCCAAACATGCTTACTTCGAAAGTCTAGCCCACACCTTGGGAAACTTCACCAATATTCCACTTTCATTGGCAACCAGGCACCAGCAGCATCAGTGCTACCTGCAAAATAAATCAAACAGAGCAGGAATTGAAACTGGACCAGGTATATCATGTAATCATCAATAAGAAATAAAATTGAGACAAATAGTTTGGATTACTAGTAATGAAGTAAAAAAGGAAGGAACCCTTTGTGTTAGGCATCATAGCTTCCTTCTCCTTTGGAACTTTAAATTAATTTATTTCTTTATAGTTTTAGGCATTTTTTAAAGCCTCTATTAGCCAATACTCTTGGCACAAATGCAAGCACAATTTTTAATCTAGTTATGTTTCTGTTAACATTACCCCTTGAATAGCTTTATCTTCTGTCTTAGCCAACAAATCCTGGAAACAGGGAAAACTAAAGCCATTGTGCACAGTCCCCATACAAGCATATTTGAGAACAAGTCACTGCATAGTTTTTTTAAATTATGATAATGTATGTATATGTACATGCAGTAACCTCTGTATCAACAGTGGAAGTGAGCCGACATGGCCCCAACAAAAAAATAGCCTAAATAAATCACATACATACCTAGGTACACCTCCTGACACATCTCACTTCAATGAATTGAATTGTGTAGTGGAGAAAATGTAGTTACAGTATCAACTTCACAAAAAAAATTACAGCTGCTCATGGTTCCGGGTACAAAGCCACCACATCTAACCACATACACCATATACAGCTCTCAGACTGAACTCTGTAACACACTGCATGCAACTAACTATTGAAGGTGTATTAACTATGGTCACTATAGTACTGAGTGACTTGACATAATGTAATTATTATTTGGAGGAAGCCAGGCGAGTCTCTCCCGGTGCAAGCTGGTTAATGTTAGTACGCATGCGTTCGGCCTGCTTACCAATAGGGACTTCCCTCGGCTTTGGGGGAAAACCCCACGGCCAGTTGGGGCCATGAGGGTAATTTGCCTAGCCTAGCTATCACACCATTAAATGGTGGAAAAATGAAATAGTGCTGTTATATAAACTAGGCAATGAAAGGAAGGTTTAGGGGAGGACGGTGGGAGAACCGACCAAGATGTTCAACCACTTAGAATCCGCCTGTGTAACGCGGCAGCCAAGTACACGTGTAGCTTACCCGCCTGCGCAGAGTATACTCTCAATCGGTCATACTACATCATACCACGTGACCACATGCATATGTAGGTTTACCAACCCTGCCCCCACTAAGAGAGACCAGCAGGCTCCCTCCGTTAACCTCATTTAACTATGTTAAATAGCATAAAACATTAGTGTACCAAACAAATAATAATAAAACAACTTGACAACAGACCTCCTCCTCATTTATGGAATGAAGTCTTAGTTTATTTTTAGGCCAAACAAACTAAATACCTTGTTTCTCATCTGCACCTTCCTGGGTGATACAGCCACTTCAAAATGTATTATGCAGGTCACGCCCACTGCTTTAACTATACTTGTTATATAACCATTTCAATATTTTTCTAGGTCAACTACATATCCCAATTTCCAATATAGCTGATGAGAAACAAGAATTGTGGTTTCAATTCACACTATAATTTATATACCACCAGGTCAGCTATACATTGCACAAATGATGAAGACATGCTGTGTTCACTCACTCACTTGTGACAGCAGCAAAGCTGTGGTTTTTTTTCCCAATAGCAAGTGATTTGTGGTTACCAACTAATGTCAGCCCAGTGGTATGTGGTTACCACAAGTCAGCCACAGCTAGCTGCTGGTGAGGAAAGTAAGAAAAAATCATACTGTAACTAGGTTTCTATCAAGTGCTTGTGTTCCAGAATTTGTAATGATAATTTTGCAGTTGCAATGACAACATAAAAGTAAATAGATAATTCATAAGCTTGGCTCCCTGATTCCACCCTTTCTGTGACGAGGGCATGCCAGTTCTGGCAAAAGTGAATCAATCACAAAATAATAAAAAAATCGGAAGTCTACACTCAATACAGGCTTCCATACTTACAGCAGCTTGCAAGTGTTTTTTCCCTTCATTTTTCTTCTTTTCTTAATACTTATAGCAGATACACAGTAAGAATAAGACCATCTTGGTATTTGGCAAAACTAATAATAACAAATAAAAATAGTTTTTCTTATTACTAATGTGTAACTGGCTTATTACAGTTAGCTAATTTCTATCTGATCATTTAAACCTGGCTCTGTTAGAAATAATGCAAAACACACTATTAAAGTTTATTTTAGCATCCTTAAGCTCTACTACACTTCAATATCTCTTGAGTGGGATAGACAGTGCCAATCTAAATTACTATTTTATGAAACCTTTCATGTTGTGTGTGGTCCTATAAAATGAGACCATACACACGATACACATTAAAATATTAAACGTAAGTGCAACTAGAAAACTAAACACTACTAATCTTAGCTATATCACCTATCCAAATAATAAAGAAAGCTCAGGGTACCAAATTTTACTATTACATGTACTAGTGGTGCGCTCGAATAGCCCAAATGCATGGCGAGCGAGAGGTAAAGAAGATTTCCTTCGGAAATCGCTAAATAATAGCAATGATTAGGCATGAAGAGTTAACAATAACAGAATTACCTGAATAAACTTCGAAAGCAGTGGCAAAGAAGCGCAGCTTGACAAAGACTTCACAATTGTTTCAAGAAGAGAGTAGCTATAAACTTTTTGGTTGAAACAAAGTTGTAAGGCAGTGCAGCAGGATTCTCCGTACTCGTTAATTGAAAAATACTGGAACTGTGAACGCTTTACCTAACTTACGTAATTAGAAGCGCGGGCGAATATTTTTGAGGTACGCATACATACATTCCTACCTACTATACAGTACATGTATAATTGAACACGACTGAGCAAGAGCCAAAGTAACACTAATGCTCGTACAGTCACTAATAGTCTCACAAGAGCTAGCGCGTACGCAGTTTCAAACTCCCCACGAAAAAAACTCTAACCTTCATTAGCAAACTCCATCTAGAGCGAACGCGGTTGCATGGCCAATCTCAGAAGGCGTGGACTGTTGTTATAGTTGCAGTTACTTAAAAAACAATCCGAAAGTTCACTGATCTTTCGTAAGTGGGACAGTATTAAGCTTGTCAGTTCGTTTAGCTTTTTTTTTTTGGGGGGGGGGGAAGACTGTGAGACTGCAGACATATATGTATATGTATTGCCCTCTCTCAAGATAAAGCCTCTTTAAAGTGTTCTGATAAACCTGTCAACATTCAGTTGATTATCTTTTATAAATATTCATGCAAATATCTCCTGTTGGGACTCATGGGCTGAGCTGCAAGTTCAGTGTAGGCAGACATTCTAAATAAACTGTTTTAAATGAGATCATCCACCTCACTCTGTCAGCAGCTAAAATCCCCTCCAGATTGAAACCTCCTGGCTTTTCCAGATCCGATGGTAAATGACCGGATTGCATGGCTTTAGTGCCATGGAGTGCTGGAAAACCTTTTATATAGGATGATTCCACCTGTCCAGACACTCTTACAGGAGTCATGTCACCAGATAAGCATGTTGTGTGGCTGCTTTTGCATAAGACAAGAAAGTCTGGGGGGGGGGAAACACTAGGCAGATGTGTCTCTGGCAACTAGTGAACTATGTGGTACTAGCTACCTCCTCCAGAAACTCTCAGTGGCAGTTCAGCTGGGAATGCCACAGCCACTTTGGGTTGTGTCTATCCATCCTTGGATTTTTAATAATTTAAAAGTTATTATTATTATTATTATCATTTATTAATTGATAATTGTTACTAATGTTAGCTTCTTAAATAAAGTTAAGAGTTTGTTCAATATAGTTTTTAGTGATTGATATAGTGAAAGTTTTATAGCTCTACTGCATGCTTGGAAGTGATCATGAGTTCAACTAAAACATCTGCTACTCATATGACAAGCAGTACTCTTAATGCATTGCCTAAGATGATCATGACTCCTAAAGAAAGTAGGTTGGTCTTTGTATACTATAAGTATATTAATACATGGATACATTCATGTGTATTAGCCCAGAGTCAGGTCATTTTTTCTTGAATCACATGCCCGGTTATGAAATTCTAACCATTATAAGGCGGTATAACGACAGTATATTATTCATACATCTCATTCCAAGAGATCAGTATTATAACTTAATAAATTTCTCGCCTGCATGTATGTTACAACTGAATGGTAAATGAGTTGGTGAGTTAGTGTTTCCAATAAAGTAAAGGAATCTAGGAGTTGAACTATTTGAAACCTATAATGGTCCCCTCACTGGTCGCAGCATAGGGTATGTTATTATTACTAGAATTTCGCTGGGGTTTCACTTCAGTGCTCTTCTTTACAGCTGATAAAGTTATAGCAACCGCCATAGCGTATCAAAGTCTCAGTATAGTAGAAATCAAATTGATGACATGAAACCAAATTGATGATTGTGAGTTCAAGAAGAAGTGTACAAATAAAGTGGGATATGATAGAATGCATGACAACAGGTGTAAATTAACAAATTAAGCTGGAATGTTCATAGCGTCTTTTTCCAGTCATCGTGAGGGGGAGGGAGGGGGCAATTCATCCTTGGTCTGGAAGATCCGTTAGCAAGAGTTGCTTTTTATGGGCGCATGTACATCTAGTTGAGCAGTAGCCTTCTTCCTCTGCTCTTCCTTCTCCAGCCCTCTTTTTGCCTTGTTCTCCAGTCCTGCTATTAACTTTCCCCTCCAGCTACTCCTGTCCTGTGCGGTCACATACCATGTCTACTCTCTCTATTCAAATCGCGTCCTGTCCCTCCATCATCTTGGACCATGAGCTTGCTTTTGCACCAGCAACCCTTGGAGATTCCCTTTTTGTCCACACATACACAACAAACACACACAGAATAAAAAATATGTACATGTAGATATTATACCATTTTTGGTGGATCATAAATGTTTGACATCACAACTATGAACTCAGATATGCACTAGAGCACTTGATAAACTAAAAATATCCATCTTTTTATATAGAATAAAGGTGACCTTTGATCATTGAGACCACCTACCTTGACATGAGATTGACAGTTCGATTGAAACCAAGCGTGGTTTTGGTTATTTAACAGGTGAGCACCGGATGTGAGTGCTACAGCTTTTTTTTATTTTTAAGTATGCTACAGTTGATACACAATAACTCAGCATATGCAATTAACAGTGGACTGATAGGAACGGTTACAAAAAAATTAGTAAAGATTGCCACATTAACCTACAAAATAATGTTAGTAAAGGTGTAATTGTATACACTCATTTCATGACTACAACTGTGTACCTTTACCACAACCATTAGTCTTGCCTTAGTTGAAACACAATAGAAATAATATTTCACACAAAACACACACATATATGCCCATGCAATGTGTTTAAAAGGATCTCTGCATGAGGTGGAATAGCTGTGGTGAAGAGTTAATTGAGTGAAAGACTCTGCATGTTGATTCCAAAATCACTGCTGCCTAACTCTCAGCTATTTGGCTCAGGCAGTAACAACAGACACAAAATCCAAACTGCAATAGTGCTGCGAGTAAACAGTAATTTGGAAAGTCACAGTGGTTATTTTCAAGAATACTTATTAGGGCAAAATTTTAAGAATTTGATTCATAAAATTCAAGTTTTGCAAAAAAAAGTTGCCCACAAACTTACGGACATACAATACACACACATATAATAATTGTTACATGAGTCAAGTGTGATGTGGTGAGACATTTCATGAGCAGGCTGACTTATTTTCATGAGCCAAAGATGAGCGAAAATAAAGCCTGAGAATGAATTATCTTGCTACACCTGTGTATACTCTATGCTTGATATGTATATATCTTCACTGCAAACCAAGCTTGTAAAGTTGGTAGTGTTAGTTCAATAGGGGCTCTTCCACACTCTTAGCTAATGTATAGCGGCTGCTTTGATCTGGATAGATAGAATTTTTTTCGAAGGGTGCCGCGTTGTGCCCGGTTTTCCTGTAGACGGTCACAATTTAGAACTGAGTTTGAGTGAGGTGCATCAATGTAATGGGGAAAATAAATCTGGAATAAAGCAAAAAAGAAAATAAAAAATTATAAACTAAAACTAGAAGCAAAGAAAAAGGGAAGAAAGAAAAGAAGAATGCCCAGTAAAAAAAAAAGAGAAAGAAAAAAAAAGAAAAAAGAAAAAAAGTGTCCATGTAAAAAAAGCGTCCATGTCAGTTGAATCATAACTGTTCGCATTGAACTTTGAAGGAACGGCAAAGGAGGCTAAACTGCTAACTGATATGCCAGAAAAGCACACCCACAAAACGCATGATTATAACCAGATCTGATCTCTTTGGCCAGCTAACTAGCCGACCAGTTATTGTATTGGTTGGATATCAAGCACTCTTGGGCAGCAAATATCCAATGGCCAACTGTAATAATCCACACTGAGTATGTATAATGGCCTGTGAAATGCATACGACTTTTAGCCCAGTTTCCCCAAAAACCAATCATGTACTTTAGTTGGTCATCTGATGCTTAATGTTTTAGTTGTCAAAATATGTATTTCATAAAGCAACGTAAACTTCCCAGTACAACATTGTGATGCCTATTTCTTCAATCTTTGGAAGGCCACTGTCTTTGAGATCTGTTGTTGTGTGACAGAAAGACTAATAGACAGACTAACAGACAAATTGAGTACTGCAACCCTACCATGCATGTGCGCCAAGGGTTAAAAACTAGATGGGATGAGCTGAGTGCTAGACCAGTTTAGCAAACATGGGCATTATATATACTTACGTATGGGTGTGGCTATCCACATATAAGTTGTAAAATGGAGGAAATGATACTTTTGTGCACCACATGAACACTATCAAACACATGCACACACCATCACCTATATCACTCCTATCTTCTTACACCAAATCATTATTCACCTAGGTGATACAGGAAGCCCATTACAGCACAAAATGGGTATACACGTTGACAGTATACTCATCACACATGTATGTGCAGATGTGTGCAGGGGAGGAGCAACCTATTTTAGATTGGTCAGGCCATTCACATCACTTGTCTGTGGTAAAGATCGTCAGTATAAGACTAAATTAGTAGGACATTGCATGTATTAATGCTATAACCATTAAATTAATAAGTAATAATAATTATATTTCAGGAAATAAATGAAGATGACTGATTCATGAAAAAAGCTTCAAGAAGTTAATGTACCAAATATTTGCATTCTGTGTTTGGAATCACTAACAAATTCAATGTAGCATCCTTCCTGTTTGCATATCCTCTATTAATCTGTACAAAATATTATTTAATGTAGCTAAAAAGAAAGTAAAAATTGAATTAAGTGAACTTACAAATGCTGCATCAGCCTTAGAACAAGATTTTTTTTTCTCTCTAAACATCTTCAGGCAAGTAAAACAGAACACAGTGTCAGTGTCTTCCTTGTAGTGGAGAAATGGCCACTTTTCAAACAAGGAGTGCTGAAAGCACCTCTGTACTATATTATTTTTACAAAAAGAGCATTTGGGAAATTTAAATGCAGGTCTTGGTTGGTTAGGCTTGTCGAAGGTCATACAAGGAAGAGAAATCAATGCCTACCATTACACAGTATCCTCCACGTGGAAACGCCGATTCCCGTGCGACCGACTAACTCTCAATCAATAAAATATTGGTCAGGCCATGGCCTGACTGGCCGGACCACTTGCGCCGCCCCTGGTGTGTGTGCGTGTATATGTACACAAGATTTCATATTCTGAATGTGTAAAGAATTAGCTATAAAAATCCAATTTTTTAAACTAAGTTTCACTCTATATAACGTCAAGTGCATATATTGTGCACTAAATAGAATTGAACAGCCCGTAGTGCATAATTACTTAAAAATCTATTGCAATTACATCTTTACTAGAATGTATTGTACTAAATCATAATACTACAACAGTAATGAGTACCAACAGGTCGTGAATGCCAGTAGAGATTGACATGTTCAATTGGTTATATAGTACGCATCGCACGGACACACATGGATACAGTGCGTGGTATTATAAGATAATAGTGGGCAGAGACAAGTATACTCAGGGTGTAATATGTATGCACTCATAAAATGATTACAGGACTATAATATTAGCCAAATGATGGCGAGTTACTTGAGTCACATATCACAGGGGGAGTCGGAACAGGTACGGCAATGGCCTCACCAATATTTTAACAAAAGGGGGCATGTCAGCCATTTTTCACTTATAGCGAAACATGTCCCCAGCTACGCCCCTTAATACACGACCTCCTCGTTTAAGACTTATAGTGACTCATAAGACATGGACAGCCACACTACTTCTAGACAAAAGTTAACTCTAATGTACTTTGACACTCTCGTATTTTCGAGTTAACTCAGCGTTCGACCCCGTCCCAAACATCACTAAACAGTATCATCCGGTTTAACGATCATTACCCGTATCACCCTAGAAATTGAATTGTTTACTGACACCTTGAATTTCTTTGTGGGTGCAGTTTAAACTAAAACAACTTACTGGAGTTCCATTTCTATCGAGTTAGTTGCGGTGGTAAGTTAATACGCTATTTGTCATAGTTATAAGCCCTACGCAACAGTATTTACTTGAATATTCATTGTCAACTAGACTTACCATGAAGGTAAGTCTTGCGTACGTATGTTCAGTTATGTGAAAAAGTATTGTGCGTTACAACAATTACTAAGAATATCCCAAAGAAAAAGTTTAAAGAACGTGACTTGTTTTTTGTTTCAATTGAAATAGTTTCGGGGAGTGGTTACTATGGCATTGAATGCCTTTACCGTATAATACATGATTTAAAAACTCCACTTTTTTTAGTAGCTTGAATATTAGAAGTTAAAACCTAACGTCTAACACTCCAGTGTAGTATTAGGCTCGCTCGCCATATGTGTTCAAGCACATCACTAGTTACATTTTTCATGTTACCAAACTGGTCATCATAAACTTGGCGGTGAAAGGGTTAATGAATCTTACATTATCTGGAAATCACAGGACCATAGAAACACTTGACTCCAGCCCTGTGTAACAAATGACTAACTATCATGTGTAGCCATTACTTTTCTTCTTTCACTTTCATTAATTTCATTACTGTAGCTATGTGTGTGCGTGTGTGAGACCAGGTGATTGTGCATGGCTATAGTCAGGTCATTGACCAAATGATCCGGGAACTCTTCACCTTTCATTTGAATTCAATACTTTACAAAAGACGAGTTGAATCAATTAAATGTGTGTGCGTGTGTGTGTGTGTGTGTGTGTGTGTCCGACCACACATACAAATGGTTTCAAAGGATTATTCTGTTAGTAAATGAAGTGACAAGAGTTCTGAAAGTTCAGTCACTCCCTATATATCTCAGGTTGTCTAAGTGTGCATTAAATGGAAATATCCACAAGTCAATTAAAAGGAGTAATAAATATAGTAAATAAAAAAATAATTTCAAAAGGGCCTCTTTGCTTGTTAGTGGAGTTAAGAAGTCATTCCAGAGTTCCTCACCTCTAGTTGTATTGAAGTCCAGGAGTCATCACGTGTACACCAGTGGAGTAGTCACTGCACTATCACACCTGCCACTTCACACTCCTACATTGAAAGTGTATGTCTCAAGTAAAACTAGCTCAACATAATTCAAGATTCTCGGATTTGTGTTTTCGTGCTTGTAATTCTAACACATGTAGACATTTTTTTAAGAGAAACAGGCTAGTTTAGTACAGTAGAAATTGTTAAAATTTACACCTTACAAATTAGATTATATTATATTAACTACCACAAAATTGGGGCAAATGTCTCCACCAAAGTCAAACTAATATCTGGGATGTGTGTGTGTGTGTGTGTGTGCATATGTGGATGATGGGAGGAGGGGAGCAAAGGGAAGCAAAGTACTTCCCTGTCTAACTCAAGTGCAGTGGAGCCTCCCTATTCCAAATTATCTTCCATGCCCCTGGACACCAAAAAAAAAAAAAACCACAAAAGTTTATCAATTGATGAAATCATGAAGAAAGCATTTTATCCAATAAGACCACATTTATCATTTCCTTAGCCCCAAAAGATATTACTGCTCAGTGTCATAATTTAGCAGCACAATAGATAATACAAGCTAAGGATCCCCAATGCACTTGCCACTGCCTGCCTTACGCTGCTCATTTGGAAAGTTGTTTATTACAAATGACGCCGATTAAATTAGACTAAGATTTCGGTTAGCCATTGTACATTGCTTTAAATTCACCAGAACAGTTATCTAATGATGACTAATTGACATTTGGGGGAAAAAAAATCACATCTCAATGTATTCTATTTTTCCCCTTGTAAATATTAATTTTAGGATGTCTTTAATCCCTAAGGGGTGGGGGAAGGGCGGCAAACTAGATTTAAGGAGATGTACAAGCCCCCATCCCTCCGCTCCCTGAAAACAACAACACTGGTTTTACACAAGATAGAGCAATACCATATAACTGTGGTTAGGAAGCAAACCGATGGGTCCAGCCACTAGTACTATGGCTTCAAGCCATGAAAGCTGAAACATCATCGCTAAAGTTAGTACAGCTAGCAACTGTCTTAGAGAGAATCATTCCTGGCATCACGTGATAAAATGCAGAGCAGTGGTAGAATATGAGAATGAAGTTAAAAGTCATGCAAACACACACACACACACACATACAAAGCTCAACCGTGGTAATTATATATGCAATAATTGGCAGCGAGCGAGAGACTATCAGGGACAACACAAAAAATCAGGGATATATGATTGTATAAATCATATATGCTTGGACGTATGTATGTAACTTTTGTACTTTGACTCTCACACTTTTTGTGTTCACTCGTTACCTTGGTTAACAACGCGCTGTTTGTCATCACTGTTCGTACTTGAAAATTCATTGCCCAACATGCCAAGCTACCATGAGACTACACCGTAAATCTTGTGTTAGTATATCCAGAGAACACGTGCATGTGAGAGTGTTGTGTGTTGGAAAAGCTTGTTTTGCTTGTACGCTAATTTAAAAAAGTTGGCCGTGTAAATTGTTCAAACAAATTGTGCATGATGATTTTATAAAGATGAATTTTACCCTTTGACCTTATATGTCAATTTTTTTTTACTGAAGCACATCACAAGTATAATGCCTTTTCCCCCAGCAGAAGGAAGGGTGTGTATGGTCAGTGAAACTACACCACCTCTTCACTACCATACAAAAAACATTGTGTACTGGCTATAAATTATATAATACAGATAAGCTTTAAATAAGAATAATAAAAACAAAACAAATGAAGCAGCAAAGGTGTGAACCCTCAGTGCTATTAAACATTACCTAGCTATTATAATAATATAATCTCCTTCAAAAAGAACAAAGCAATCTGTTAGCTATTTTAATGAGGCATCAATATAGCTCAAGCAATGAAAACAGTACATGGAAATGCTGTCTTCATAAGAAAAGCTAAACTAGCCAGAAACACTCACTGCTATAATTTTTCAATGTGAACTTCACTTCATTCAAATCCATCGGTTAACTTCCCTGAGCATAAAGCAAACTACACTGCGGGCTGCAAGAAGTCAAGTGACTATGACATGACGCTAGGGGGAGTTACCCAGCTGGTATCAATGTGGAGCTGAAAGCTTCACGTTTTATCAACAATGAGCCCCAAATGAAAAAAAAGTAGCACAATGAAAGGACCTAAATCTTCTTTCTGAATAAGTTCATACCTAAATCACAGTTAATTGTCAGTAATCTCCAAAATCAGAGCATGACAGACAGACTGACAGGGAAACTACTACAAACCTCTTGCGCATACGCGCTTAGGGTTAACAAACAAACAAAAATCAACAATAACCACCAACCAACATTGTCTGTTGAAAAAAATTAGCAAATTAACTGTCTACCAGTCCCAAATCCACATCGTGACTTATAAGACCTGCAACTACCTCTATGAGGTCATAAGACTTGCATTTGGTAATGGTCATCAATACTATACTGTATCATGCCAAGTTGCTTATGACCTTAGTGGTTGTCATAGCTCCTATGACTTGTCCTAGTCTTATTCTATGAACTGCATGTGAAAAATGGCCATTTTTCTTCCATCACTGCACATCTGAATACTGGAAGCCAATATATTTGGCCAACGGAAGAAAATTCTTGTTCCCTATTCTCACAACATCAGCTGACAAATGCACAAATGCTTCATAGTGACATTAGAAATTGGGGAAAGAACATACTCTTACTTCAGAAAAAGCATATGATGACTAAGCTATCAGGGTGTCATACTGGATTCTGCGCTGGGGGTGGGAAACACTGGTGTACTTGGCCAGTCTCATTTTGGAAACCCATACTGCTTTGATGGACATATCTATGTGAAAGTGTATATACATTATACTGACCTGTGCTTTGTAACATAATTCAAGCTTATAGCTATTGTAGCTACTTACTAAATTAAAATTCTAGGAGAACTAAGGCTTGGAAGAGATGGGGGATTTCAGGGTGCCCCTACCACCTTGGCACGAAACCTGGTTATACAAGCTAATATGACACTGTGCTTCTGAAGCTGTGATATTAGCACTTGTACGCTTAGAGAACTGACAAATTCACTGACATTGCCTCAGAGATACATAATAAAAACGGATAATCACTTAATAAACTGTTTAAACCATAATTAAGCAATGGGCAATCTGAAAAAGTCCTTCAACAACAGCTCAATGAAGAATAAGCAGATAAGTAAAATGATTTCACTGAAGTTTATCAGAATTGCATGAACTAGAATGACAGGACTTCATACACGATTTACACTGGGGGGGTGGGGGAGGGGGGAGAGAGAGAGAGATAAGAGAAAGATTTGTAAAGTCACAAAAACCGTTTAGCCACATGAAAATGGTGAAGTCATGATCACGAAAACTTCAACAAACTACTACAAATTCCTACATTTTTTTCATAACTTACATTGAAATAAATTCAGAAGGGGTAAAAAAAATTAGGGTGGAAATCCCAGGGCTCCCATAACCTGCATGAAACCATGGGCTTAAAACAAAGTAGAAAATATAATAATACGTTGAGTTGTATGCAATAATTATCTCCCCTTCATTGTCCAGGAGCACACTAAAGGATGTTAGGGTGGCCATGGGAAAAACTATGAGTGAGGATAATTTTGGTGGAGCATGTTTTGGAACAATTCAGTAACTAGAAACCATTCCAACATGCCCACACTTTCTCACAAAGAAATGAAAATTTTCAAGAGTACTATGGAACAAACAAACTGACGAGCCCTTGTCATAATATTAAAACTACCACAAAATATCACTATCATAAAATATCACTATCATAATTCAGGCCACCCTTGCTCTTTACTTAATTAATTCATACAGTAGCTATATTATAGCTTAGAAAAAATTGTTCAGGAAACACAACTTCACCAGGGGAAAAAAATGACCTGGGTAGCTAAAATACTTAGAAACCCACTGACAGCTAGCCATAAAACTACTTACCCCAGAAGCATAAGCCAGGGTAGACAGCGAAGCTTGTTTCAAGTTCACCAAGCAGCGCGCAACAATAGTTTAGACGACCACTTCCAGTCGAGAGTTTTACTTATATGGTAAAGCGTTTTAAACTTATTTAACCCCGCGATACTTACCTACACGTAATTGGAAAAGGGTTTCATTTTCATCAATGCCGTTGGAGGGACATTATAAACTCAAGGTGGGGTCACTATCTAATTGTGTTTTTCTCTGGAAGGACCTGGGACCTGAGTGATCAAGTAAAAAAACTGCACCAGTTATAAAACTGTGCAGTAGTATGCACACTGGATATGCTTGCGCTTATGAGGGATTCTTCTTCAATTAATCATCAGCCATGTTACAGTTCCTAGTGTTTAATAATATAATGCAAGAAGTTAACTAAAACAATTAGTTAAAACGAGCACCTTCAAGCAGTGTGGAGTGTGGTGAGAGGCTACTATCAAATTGCAGAAACTAAGGCACATTTTTGTAGAACATAAAAGCTCACCATTTCTCCCAGACTGGCTAGTAAAGATTTTTTTTTAATGACTCTCAGTTTATTTGTGATCAAATGAATAAAATATACTTGGCACAGTACAACAGTTAATGAGTATGAATATTTATGTTCTTCATCCACAGCTCCATGTTATACCAGCTTGCCTTTATTGCTGCAATGGAAAATAAAACAACAAATAAAACAAAACCAACAACAAATAATAATGGAAAATTATTATAAGTCAACAGGTTCATTATAAAATGTTGGTATGTAAAAAAAGTATTCCTGAAAGGGTGTTACCTATTATTCCTGACAAAAATACACTCTTTTTGGTATAATCATAGAGTGTTTCGCAGTGTGAGTGTAACAGCACACCGTATGAGTGTAACAATACACCCCAATGCAAAAAAGTGTTCCAGTACACCCCACTTAGGGTGTAACTAAACACCCCGGTTTTTACAGTGCATGTGTTCTATAAGGCAATGGATTGGGAAGCTAATGTATGCAACAGTCATGCTTCTAAGTCAAAGATCCATTTTAAAGTTTTGATAGTCATTCAGCTAACTATGACAAACTATTATATAAATAATTATATACTATAAAATATATATTAATGATTCCGTCATTCTAGGCTGAAATTATTATAATAATAGCACATTTTTCTCGTTCTAACAGCCAATATTGTTAAGTTTTAATTAACATTATTTGCTGTTAGAACGAGAAAAACTTGCTATTATAATAAATATATTACTTATTGCATGGCTCGGTGTCCATAATGTGTAGGTATTTCATCTGATGTGTAAGTAATTTCACGAGTTTATAAGGCAAGTACAAATACTTGCGAGTCAATGTCATTTCCATTAGTATGATGAGTATAATATTGTTTATAACTTAAAAGATTATTTTCTAATGCAGTAAAAGTTAAGAGAATACTTTGTCATACTTCATTGTCCAGAACTACACATGGACATGTTGAAGTGTTCATTATGCAGTGTTCACTTTCGGAAATAATGAACCCTCGCATTATGCAGAAATACTCAAGGAAAACATTCATTGTATATATTAGAGTATAAATGATATTATGCTAAATGTTTAAAAACAAATTAGATGAGGACTAATGTTAGCTACTCACCTAATTGAGATATACTCGTTTCAGGCTCCTTAATATTCTGTGTAGAAAATTCTCTCATTGCTGTATAAATTATCATTGGTGGGCGAGCGTAGCGAGCGAGGCACTTACGGAATTGAACTACAGCATTAAGCAAGCCTTACTTAAGCGCAGAAGTGTGAGAAAATTCAGGCGAAAACGCTTGCTTTTCAAGAAACAAAAAGTTGATTCGACCGGTTACTATGGCATTGAAGACCCTTTTCCAGACTTAAAAACTTCGCTGTTTTTTATGGGGGGATACGGAATGCCGTAGTATTAATGCTAAGAAAGCTACTACTTCTCGAGGGAAGCTGAGGTAAGTACGTAATTCCATATTTGAGCTAAATATGCAAAATTAACTCTGGACTTTTCTTTTTTGTAGCTAAGAGCTTGTCAACAGTGACTGGTAAATTCAAATAGTCAGATTGGCTCAAATTTGGTACTACAAAAGTTACCACTGCTCAAGAAAATGAGGTAAGAAAGTAATTTTGTATCTGTGTGCTAAAATTGATGGTCTTTTGTTTTTGTAGGTGAGAGCTTGTTGTCAAGAATTCAAGTAATTCAGATGGTCAAAGTAACTTCAATTTGATACTACAGAAGTTATCAATACTCAAGAATGATGTAAGTAGTAATTCCATATTGTAGGCTAAAATTACAAATAATAACACTGGTTTATTTTTTATCGTAGCTGAGAGCTTGTTCAAGAGTTACTGGTGATTGAGATTATCAGAATGGTTGATGTTTGATACTATAAAACTTACCATTAATCAGGTAAGAGAGTGATTTTGTATTTGTTTGCTGAAATCAAATGTCATAACTGCTATTATAGTGTTTGCATGAAGTAAGCTAAAAATAGTAACATTTTTTATGTTACCTATCAGGCTCGCTCGCCATTTGTGCTCAAGCACACCACTAGTACATTTACTTGGACGTACGTAAGGCATTTTTGACCCTCACGTTTTTGTGTTAGTTCGGTGGTCGACCCCGTCCCAAACTTCACTAAACAGAATCCTCTGTTTATCGATGAGAACCCGTATTTTTGAATTCTTTTACGGGTGCAGTTAAAATGTGAAAACTTACGGGACTTCCATTTCTATTTGAGTTAGTGGCGGTGGTAAGTCAATGCGCTCTTTGGCATGGTTATAAGCCATACATAACAGTATTTACTTGAAAATGCATTGTCCACTAGACTAACCGTGAAGGCAAGTCTTGTGTAGGTGTATGTCCAGTTTTGTCAAAGCATTGTGCTTTACAGCCACTATTTAGCTAAAGAATATCACAAAGAAAACGTTTAAATAGCGTGTATTGTTTTGTTGTTGTTGTTTTCCTTCAATTCAAACAGTATAGCAGCGAGTTGTTACTATGGTACTGAAATCCCTTTACAGTGTATGCGTAATTTAAAAACTGGACCTTATTTTCAGTAGCTTCAGTGTTAGAAGTCAAAATCATTCATATAAAAATAGTATAGTCTTTAGGCTCGCTCGCCATTTGTGCTCAAGCACATCACTAGGACTTGTTTTGTCTGTGTTCTTGACATCAGTGTTGTATGTAAGCATACCTTAACACAAGACCAACAGTAACATTTTTTGTGATAGCATGATAACATAATAAGTCATAACAACTTCAATATTTAATTAAGCACCAGTGACAAATAAAATATTTTTGATATTATACAATAGTGTAGCATAATACTTCTATATTAATCACTGACATCAGTGCTAGGATAAAAACATAATTCACTACACATCCCAATCTGTAAGAAATGTACCTATCCTGCATGTATCCTACACAGAATATAAAAGTGAAGCTAATTGACATATGGCTCTATCCTATATAGGATATGTGTAGGATAGGTATATATTGTAAGTAGTTTTGGTCTAGTGTATTGGATTATTGTTGGCCACACACGTGTGCAGGGCAAATTAATACAAACATTAACCATGTTGTTGCATATAGCATTAGTTAACAGTACAAGCTCACACACAAAGAGAAAAATAACAAAACTAAAATCTCAACAAAAGTTACTCGCAGAGATAATGAAAAAAACTGTTTACAAAGCATCAACAATAACTATAGCTTGGGGGAGGGGTGTTGAAGTTGAGCACATAGCATGCTCTTTATTCCACCCTGTAATTGAATTAATAATAGCTATTATGATTGACCAATGGATTCAATTCTATTTGCAATAATAAAATAAGCTGCTTATCACAGCATCAATGCTATTACTGTTTGTATTAATCAGTTATTTTTTACTTCTTGGAAAAAGAGGAATAGAAGAAATTGTCTTTTTTTATAAATATTTTACCTTAGCATGTAATTATGTATACATCATACATACACACAATACATACATACATTAAAAAAACATACTCTGAGACAAGGTAGGAATTATTTGGACAGCATACACCACAATAATAATCTATCACAAACAAAGAGGACATTTTTTATTATTAATTTAGTGATAAACACTTTGTATATACTGACGTTCATCAAACCATAAAATTACACAAGCGCACAAACAGGCAAATATCTATTATAACTTTACAAAAATTCTTAGAATGTACGTGAATATAAATTGAAAGGGTAAAGTTTTCTATTGATTTTGTATCGTTACTTCAATTACATAATATAAGAAATAAAAAATTATCATGGAAGACAATTAAGCATTATATGTTGGTGGCAGTTGGCTTAGATGGAAAGAAAGTTATCACACAGTGTCTATAGCAGCTAAAAATTTTGGCTGATTTGCTCTACTTTAAAAAAAAAAATTGTTTTTTCTATAACTACAGTTAAAGAAATAATATGTAAAGGATTTGAAAAGACTACACCAAAGCAATCATATGAAATAACAAAAACAACAAAAGTTAGCACGCAGTTAATACCACTATGTTTATGTAGTCAGCATAGTGAACTATGAATATGAGCATGATTGGGAAACTTAGAAACCGAATTAAGAATTATTACCTAAATATTAGTCCTTCACTACTTATTTGGCGAGTTTTTATTTTTCTTTGATTTTGTGATAAAATTATTGCAGGAAAATTTATAACTTCTTATATTCTTGCAAACTTTCACAGTTAGCATTGTCTTCTAAAGCTGTTGTATGCCTTGTTTTCTTTCTTGAGTAATTTTCTGTCTGTTCTGGACAGTAACTGCATGCTAAATATCTTGTGCATCTTTTAGTATACTGAAATCACAATGTGAACAGCAGAAGATTCTGATTGGTTAAAGTAGCTAGTGTTATAGTATTGGTGTTGAGCAAAGCAAATGAAAATAACTACAGTTTTCCCAAAGTACTATACTACAAACTGCTGTGAGATTTTATGGCTGTGAAAGGGTAAAGGTCAAAATTAGTCTACAATTTGACATTCTCTTTGCTACGTAGACTAATCATAGCCATTTATAGCAATAGTAAGTGAACTACCCATTATGTATCAGTAAGCTACCAAAAGGTAAGTGAGGATCATTTCAATATGTGTATGCCTACTCTGGTTTATCTTTTCACGCATTTATATGTGAGGCTGTAGTTGTAGTGAAATAAATCAAAAGATTACCCTACTGATTTAAAACTTCATTCTTAAGTTGCTGTATATTTACACAACTCTGGCATAATTAAATAAAACTTAAATCATTATACAGTTCGCTTATAGCTATTGCAATTTTGTAGTGTTCAGTGGATTAGCATGTGATGACTATATAATAGCAACTTCATGTCCACAGTTTAATCAGTTTAAAGTGCAAAAAGTAGTTAGTTGTCATAAAATATTAATTTATTACTTCATTTGATCATAAGCTGAATTTTCTTGAAGATCAATCACCATACAAATAATAGAGTATACTCAACTAAAATTTGGTCAGTATTACAAGAGTATGACTGTTATACGATACTCAGTATACTTGAAGAATACACTGGAGTATACTAGTACAAGAACACAGCAGCTATGATCTCTTAAGCACTTATCATTATTTGATTATTATATAACTGATTTCTGTTTTCTGTTCCATCATGTTATGTTTATGCTTTCTCTCATTCCACACTCACTCACTATATACAAAACTCTACATATCCTTAAGAATATTCACTACATCTGGTGTTTAAATTGTTTTAGCCATTCTAACTAGTTACCACCAAAAATCAATGTCAGCCATATAATATTGTTGAAGTGAGTATAAATTGCTTCATTTTGTTATTTAACTGTTTAAACTTTTGTGTGAAAGTAACAATTGATGTACTGCAAGAAATGTGTGTGAATATTTTCATGAAAATTTTCAAGATTTTATATACGTTTCAAAATGTATACTACTCTAAACCTTAAAAATTTAGCTATAGCAACACACTCAATGTGACATCATACATTGATTTAAAAAAAAAGTATATCATACATTGATTTATATAATGACATTTAGTGGTAAGGTTTGCAAACTTGCGTAATAACAAATAAAAGCTTAACATTTGTTTGCGTATTGATTAAAACACAATACAAAATGATTTTCATACCAAAGGAGTTAGCCAATAATTGTATTATTAATGTCATTGCAGGACAAAGAGTCATGACACACAGTGTAAATTGCATTCTCTTGACCATAATCAGAATTTCATCAGTCCTTAACATCTCATTTTTTGCTATTATTAATACTTTGGATATTATGCACCTTTGATTAGAACTTTACTTTGGCTTTAACAATGTCAGTAGTAATAACAGAATAATGTCTTCAATGATTCATGTTCAGTTACCAGCTATAAAGTAAAGGATATGAATTAGTTGCAGTTATATAACAAATTGTTTTTGTTTGAATAAAATATTTTTTTAATTATGGTTCAAAATATTCAAAAATATTCCTACAAAGTGGAGATTTCTACTTACACATTAATAAAACATTAAAATCTATTAACAATAAAAATATATATCAAAATATACTTCGTACTGAATATAGATAACAATACATAGCTATAAGATACAACACCACAAGAAACAGGAAATTCAATTAGTTCAGTTGACCGTATGCAGAGTTTCCTTGTAGCTCAATATTTGAAGCTGTATCTTTCTTGTCCACTCTGATTTCATCATAAACTACTGGATTAGTTGGATTATCACAATTTACTTTGTGAGAACGAACTCGCTTCTTCTTAATCAAGTATTTGAACAATAATAGTATACATATACATACTACAGCTCCTGTGATATTTCCTATTACAAATGAAGTCACACTAGCTGCAGCTGTATAAAAATAATATTATAATTACTATAAATCACATATTTTATGATAAACAATCAGCTTGAATGTGTTGTTACACAACATTGATAAATATACAGAAACAATAGCATGCAGGTATCTTTTAAACTCAATTGGTTATAGTAGCATCTTTGTATATCAATAAACTTGGTACAGAGAAGAGGGAGCAGTAGCCCCATTTCCCTTCCCTCCTCCTCCCCAGATTTTCCTTGTATATGTGTTCTCTATAAGGTAATGGATTGAGAAGCTAATGTAATACAATGCAACAGTCATGCTTATGAGTCAAAGATCAGTTTTAAAGTTTTGATAGTCATTCAGCTAACAATGACAAAAATATTATATAAAAATTATAAACAATAAATACATTAATGATTCAGTCATTCTCGGCTGAAATATTAGTAATAATTGCACATTTTTCTCATTCTAACAGCCAATATTGTTAAGCTTTAATCAACAACAATTGCCATTATAATGAGAAAAATTCGCTATTATAATAATATATTATTTATTGCATGACTAGGTGTACAATATGTGAAGGTATTTCACCAGATGTGTAAGTATTTTCAAGAGTTTTTAAGGCAAGGAAAAAATACATGCGAGTTAGCCTACACTCTACAGGGTTATAGCAGCTGCTAAAATATCAGCTGAGGGCGTGGGTAGCCCCTACTACCAACTTTACTGCTGTGCGTTACCCTTCCTCTTGTACTAACTTTAACAGTGAAGATATCAGTGTGAAATGAACCACTTAATACACTTGTCAGAGTGATATGGCTAGATATTTCACTCTCAGGCTTTATTTTCACTAGATTCTGGCTCATGAAAATAAATTAGCCTGCTCAGTGAAATATTTCGCCATATCACACTCTGACTCATGTAATAAGTAATAGCTATTTATTAATATTTAAAAGATTACTTTCTAATGCAGTAAACGTTAAGAGAATACTTTGTCATACTTCGTTGTCCAGAACTACACATGGACATTTTGAAGTGTTCAGATGCAGTGTTCACTTTCGGAAATATTAAACCCTCACATGAAGCAGAAATAATAACCAAGGAAATTATCCTTTGTATATATTTGACAACAAATGATATTATGCTAAAAGATTTTTTAAAATTGGGTGGGCACTCAAGTTAGCTACTCACCTAATTGAGATGATAACATACTCGTTTCAGGCTCCTTAATATTCTGTGTAGAAAATTCTCTCATTGCTGTATGAATTGTCATCATATTATTTCCAGTAGTACTTGATTTGTCTGTGTTCTTGACATCAGTGTTGTATGTAAGTATATCTTAACACAAGACCAACAGTAACATTTGTGATAACATAATAAGTCATGACAACTTCAATATTTAATTAAGCACCAGTGACAAATTCAACAAAAGATACTCACAGAGATAATGTAAAAACTATTCGCAAAGCAACAACAATAACTATGTCTTGGTAGAGGGGGTCAGTGAAGGTGAGCACACATTATGCTCTTTATTTCACCTTGTAAATGAATTTAATAATAGCTGTTATGATTGACCCATGGATTCAATTCTATTTGCAATAATAAAATAAGCTGCTTATCTCAGCATCAGTGCTATTACTGTTTGTATTAATCAGTTATCTTCGACTTCTTGGATAAAGAGGGAAAAATTGATGATTCTTATAATAGTAGAGCGCTTTTATGATGCTAGTTTGAAGCATATTTACAAACATAAGACACAACATAAAAGTGACTGACATAATTTAGAGGAAAAATTGAATGCAAAATGATTGTCTACATGACTACATTATAATCGAGAACTTTTTATCATATAATTTTCCATCCATTTGTCCCTAGCTTTATAAACAGTTTTCATTAGTTCAAGTTAACAATAAATTATGCGATACATAGTGCCCCCCATAACCCCCCACCACTCAAACACACTGAATTTGAGGCACTGCTTCATTCGTGAGGTTATTTATATCACTAATTTTCTTCATAAAGTGGTAAGTTATGTTGATCGTCTATACAATATTAAAAATATTATAAATTGCTTCTTACTTTCTAAAGTCGAAATTGGAGTCCTTGATGTAGTTGATACTGATTCATTGAGGACAGCATTAGAACAGGCACGACTATTAGTATAGAGTGTAACTTCAGCTAGGTAGACTCGTTGAAGTGCATCATTGAAAGTTAAAGATAATATTGGTTCTGTAGTTGTAAATCCATCAGATATACATGCTCTGACCAGATACTCACAAGATTGAGGAATATCATTAATAGTACCAATAGGCAAGTCATCGCTACTACGAATGCTAATACTGTTAATTCCTATTCCTCTCATTGAACAGCTAAACATAACGACTTCAATAGTTCCTACACCAACGTAATTTGCTATTCCATTAAAATTAAATGTAATGCTAGAAGATGTAGATGTGTTGAGTGTTAGTAGTTGAGTTGCCCACATGTCTCCATCTAGTCCAGTTAGTGTGGGAGTAACATCATCAAATAAAACACTACTACGTGGAGTATTACATACTCTACCAGAATCTGACACATCAGAACAATGTCCAGTGGCAGGTGACTCTCTCTCTGATATAGCAGCAGGATTCACTGAATAGGAACCTGGATAAACTATTAAACAGTGAAATTTATATTATTGATTTTCTTAGTAAGTTGGGCTAACATGTATTAGCTGCATTTGGTCACTTTACGCTACAGTGAGACTTTAATGTAGTGTGACTATTATACTTTTAACTTTTAGTAAGATAGAGTTCGGATAAATTAACACAAACTACTTTAGCATATAGAAGGAAAAATTAATACAATATATTTTTTGTAGTACATAAGAAAATATAAAATTGATGCAATGCAGGGTGAGAAATCAAATGGTTGTATATTGCTCAGTCAAACTTTGCTTAGCAAATGATGATTGTTAGATATCAAGGAATAGAAGAAATTGTCTTTATTTATAAATATTTTACCTTAGCATGTAATTACATATACATACAATACATACTTTCTATAAGCACATTAAAAAAAACTTACTCTGAGACAAGGTAGGAATTATTTGGACAGCACAAACCGCAATAATAATCTATCACAAACAAAGAGGACATTTTTTAGTAATGATTTTGTGGTAAACACTTTGTATACTAACGTTCATCAAACCATATAATTACACAAGTGCACAAACAGGCAAATATCTATTATAACTTTACAAAAAAACGTAGAATATACACGAATATAAATTGAAAGGGTAAAGTTTTCTATTGATTTTGTATCGTTACTTCAATTACATAATAAAGAAATAAAAAAATTATCATGGAAGACTAAAGTATAATAATTAAGCATAATATGTTGGTGGATGTTGGCTTAGATGGGAAGAAAGTTGTCACAGTGTCTATAGCAGCTAAAAATTTAGGCTGATTTGCTGTACTTAAAAAAACTAATTTGTTTTTTCTACAACTACAGTTTAATAATAATGTAAATGATTGAAAAAACAACACCAAAGCAATTATATGAAAAACAACAACAAAAGTTAGCACACTACTAATATCACTATGTCTGTGTAGCCAACATTGAGATATGAATATGAGCATAATTGGGAAACTTAGAAACAGAATTAAGAATTATTACCTAAATATTAGTCATTTCACTACTTAATTGCAAGCGACGTGTAATATTTCTTTGACTATGTGATAAAAAATGGTAACAGGTGAACTATTTCCGGCAAATTTAGAGTCACGTACAACTTCTTTATATTCATGTAAACTCTCACAATTAGCATTGTCTTCTAAAACTGTAGTGTATGCCTTGTTTTCTTTGTGGAGCGATTTTCTATCTATTACTGAATAGTACTGCAGGTTTAATATCTTGTGCACCTTCTAGTCTACTGAAATTACAATGTGAACTGCAGAAGACACTCTTATCCTGCTTTACTACTTCATCAATTGACTGATGAGTTACTAGTTTTTAAGTTAACATAACTTCGATCCTGATTTCTGCAGTAACATCATCTTACAGATTAAAATAATTGTTTGATTAAAGTAGTGTTATAGTATAATTTGAGTCAGCAAAGCAAATCAAATACACTACAATTTTCCCAAAGCATATTTGAAGCCGCTATAAGAATTATAATGGCTGTGAAAGGGATAAGGTCAAAATTAGTCTACAATTTGACATTCTCTTTGCTACTTAGACTAATCATAGCCAAAGCAATTAAAATATATTAAGGATGCAATAAAAGTACACCCTAACTTAACATTTGTGCATTCATTGTTTCTTCAGCTTAAAAATGTAGCATTTATCTGATAATACATATTTTAATCCTAATTATTATCTAATTTTGTTAACACGTAATTCTCCATTGAAAATTTAACTGAATGAGCTAATGCAAGATCTAGAAATTGTTTAGCTATGTGTATAACAGTACATTATTTATACAGACACATAATAATTCTCATTCCTTCATTTTAATTCAGATACATTTTCAAACTCTTCTATAACTCAGATTATAGTTAGTGGACATGACTAAATCTATCAATTCTATATAGCAACATTCCCCACAACTGACAATAATAGTCTTAAGGTATTCAACTTACCAGATTCATTATAATATATAAGCACCAGCAGATGAAGTTGAGTAATCGTCTATCCAAAAGAGTTGTGGCTTTAGGGATTCCTATACTATTAGCTAGCTATTTTAACGACGATTGAGATAGAAACGATTAGAAGGTTGCTGGAAAAATACTAACCTTCATTAACCCTCAGCTCGCACGCCTAGGGAGTTGAGTGTTACAGTAGTCGTTCTGTATGCGTTTGTCCATGTCACGCTCTGATTTTGGAGATACTGACAATTAACTGCCGATTGATATGATCTCACTAACTTGTACTACTTTTCGGGCTGATTTTTGAGAAATGTTTGCTGCCAGTTAATTGTCACGTCGTAATCACGTGAGTAAAAACAATAAAGATCTGAAATTGTCGTTCCTAGTAAGTTCATACGTGAATCAATTGTAAGACAGTGATAGAAAAACAGACAGACAGACAAATAGACAGACAGGCAGACAAATAGACAGACAGAGGAACAGCCAGACTAACAGACAGACAGAGGAACAGCCAGAAGAACAGACAGAATGACTACTACTACTACTACAACCTTTTTGCGCATGCGCGATTTAGGTGAATAAAAAAAATCACTCCTAGAGATGATAGTTTTTAAATGCTGTTGACTATATCAGCTGACTATAAAAAGAGAATCGAACCCTGCCTTCTTTAGCTCCTTGTCCCAGTTTGCCTTGAAGTGATGGGCCACCACTTCAGACTTAGTTTTATCCCGTAAATTGATGCATTTTGGAGCTGTGTACAAAGTTGCAAGTAAATTGGAGTGTTTTTTGTCATCCTTACTTATCATATAAAAAAAATCATCACTTTTCATAGGGGTTTTGAAGTTATTTTTTTTGTACTCTAGTGTGAGAATTGGTCAATAAATTTCAGTTCTTCTCATTTATTCAGGTTTCATTAAAAACTACCGTTCATTTTACAAAAATTAACAGCAGTATACATACATATGTAGTATAGATTTTTTTTAATGTAAATTTTGTCCATTCTTGAATTTTGTACATAAATTATTCAGGTAATGCCATGATCACTAACTTTTTTCATTGGTACTTTATTTTATTTGTGTACTAGGATTGCTGTGGTCCATCTGGCAGATGAGCAAGAACAGCACATTGAAGTAAGTTTATGGGCAACCAGGTCGTTGATTTCAGGTAACTCGAAAAGCACTTTAAAAATTTTTTTTGGTGAAAACTATTTTCGAAGCTTCTGTAATGCCTTGGGCACCTATAATCTGAATTTTGAGGTTCTAGCTCACTGTAACAAATTTCTTTTTTAATTGTCAATGCTACTCCCGGAATGAAAGGGTTAAATAGTTTTAATCATGTCTTGCTATGTATGTTCTCCACATTTGTCACGAAAAATCCTCACTACATGTGTACATTCTTGAAGTTTATCTTGATTGAGCTCTACTTGCCACTTGCTAACATACTGCCACACATTTGCACGTAGTGTGTAGGTGTGGTTCAGTGGTGTGCTTCATTTTGAGTGTAGAGAGATTTGTTTTCGAAAGTGTGATTATGGTTTGTTTGTTTAAGCCAGAAATAACATAGAGATAAGATGGTACTTTTACGTGTTATTAAATTAATAGGAGTGTAAAAGAATGAGCTGACAATGTGGACTTTCATCGCTTTTTTGATTCTATGCACTCTGGGGTACTGGGACGGAGTTCCCTCCCCCCAATATAAGTTCAGCCCCTTATAATCAGAATACCCCCAATATTAGCCCTCTTTTGTAAAGTGTATGGTCCATAATCACATTTAATTCCATCTATTCAACTGTCAGACATGTACATGTATGAAAGATTTTTAGGAAATTCTGTGTGTGAGCAACCAAGTGATTTGTTAGCCAGACCTAATTATTTTTCTCTCTTCACATCAAGTAAATATCTTATTGGAATCCAATGCATTGCATAATATACAAATGCTAGTATAAATTTGTTTACGTCAAGTTATGCTGACAATAAAATGTATTACTTACTTGGTTCTTTCTCCCCCCCCCCCCATAGTTTTCATTTTACAAAGCACAAGCAGTTGTATATTGTGGTATGCGAAGTTCACCGTATTTAACCCGCCCTTTGGCATTTTCCTCCCTCCTAGCCAAAATGTATGCATCAATCCCTGAGGGTTTATTTTATAAGGGGGGTGTCAAGGGGGCTTTCACAACCCCCCCACCCTCGGCTTGGATTTGACATATCCAGTATTTGGTTTTTGGTTGTATAAACTCTATTTTTGTGGCAGCTTTACACTATTGATGGATAAATATCAAGCAGCTGAGAACTAGATATTGTAAAGTAGGAAACCAGATGATGATATACTGTATATACGCTCAACTCCATATTTCACGTGACTGTCTGTGTTTGAGCCTGCATTTAAATATATTCAGGGATTCATACAGGATTCGTCAAAAGAATAAATTGGGGAGGGGAAATCTTGGGCTTGGTGGGGGGGGGGGGGGGGTGCTCTTAATTTTTTTATTAGAGAGCATTAATTCTGTTTGGGGGAGGAAATGTCTGCTTGGGGGGGATTTCCTCTCTTCTGTATGAAACCCTGATATTTTGATTCCTGATTACAAATAACCAATATGAAACTGCATAATCTAGTATAGCAGAGCATAGCTTCCATGATACATAGACAATTTGTCTTGCACACATTTGCCCCTAGCTCTACCCTGTAGCGAATGTTATCGAGCAGTTCTTTTGAATAGCACAGTATGCTTCAGCAAGGCTACTCAGGTCCACATATGTACATATTTAGCTGATATTCAGCTATGCCTCCTAGCGTGTTTTTTTGTTGTTGTTGTTGTAGTTGTTTAGTGTTATTTTTTGTGTTGTTTTTTTTTTAGAGTTCTTGTACTCAGCGACAAAGTGTATATTTATTATCCAAATTAGCTTTGCACATATGGTATTCTAGTTCTAATTAGACTGTCAGATGCACATGCTTTACATGTCCATGTGCACCTTGGGGGCATTATTTAGAATTGGTTGGCACATCGTTACAAATATTTTTGCTAGTATGTTTGTTGTTGGTTTCTTTTTCCATGATACATTCCTCAATCACATCATCCACCACTCTTAGTCAACTTCTATTATTTTCTTGAGCATAGATCTCTCTGTCTTCAGTGATAGATGACAGAGCCCAGATAGGATTACTTTGATGCTGTGGCCTATACGTGCTGCTTATGGGTGCTGTCCGGAACAGTCTTAATTAGCTGTGTCAAGTTCTGTTCTATCAATCAACTTCCGCGTACAATGCAGCTGATTATCAAGTTGGAGCTTATTTTTCTGTGTTGCATGAGTGTTGTCCAGTAATGTCGTCAATTGTCCCATGGCACCATGGTGGGACCATAGAAGGGTTCAATTGGATGTTCATGGCGAGCTTCAATTAGAAACTTACAGCTGGGAAACCCTATCTTGTGTTTGAATAGCTATGCTAGCCACCCTCGATATGCCCCTTTCCCGAACACCAAAATTATTCTATTACTAATTTATGCATCTCGCTTGTACAAGTCGAATAGACATAATGGAGTTTGAAACAAACACCATGAAAAAGTTTGTGCCTCCTTACATGCCCGTGGACATTTTTACAGCTTAGACATTTTGTACTGGATGGGAGAAGTTGTGTAGGTAGGAGAAATTTTTACTGTCGCTTTACTTAATTCTGCTGGTAAAAAAGAAATTCTGCTAGTAAGTGTATGTTATGTGTGATTTCGTTTCATACATGGGGGAGAGGGAGGTCCCCCCCCCCCCCACACACACACAAAAACACATACACAAACACACACACAAACACGCACCAAATGATAAAAAAAAACTTGTATGAAATCCTGCTAAGTGACCGCAGCAGCTGAATGCGTGACAACTCATTAAATGTGACCGTCTACAGGAAAATTGGGCATGACACGGGCCCTATCAAAACAAATTGTGTGCACTTACACATTCGTCCTCATCAGTACAATGAGCTCTCTGAATTTTAAAGCCGTTGCTTCAGCCGTTGTCGATATATGCACCCTAATCATTACCTTCCATAGGCTTATTTAATACATTTTTAAGAATTAAATCGATTTTTCCTGACGTTTATGCGTGCCGCGCTGTGCCCACTTTTCCTATAGACGGTCAAAAATAATTATCCAAAACAGTATGTGGCTGTTGTCATGAAATATTCATTCCAAAAATTAAAATTATATTTCCTCTGTTGGAAATACCTTCCTTGTGATTGAATTGAATAGTCAGTAGTTATTAACTGCCCCCTCCCCCCCCCCTTCCCTCCCTCCCTCCTCCAACAGCATTAGACATGATTTATGGTGAAACATCACATTACGGAATTATATATATATATTGCAGCCTTATTTTTTCTTAAATATTTCCACATCATGCGAGTGTTCTATATTCTTCCATATTGTACGCTTGTTATTGAACTCTCGAAGTAGCACGCGCATAGCAAGTAAATTCAAAGAAAATTGTATTGTAACCAGTTGAGAAAAAATAGCAAAGCAGCAATAAATCACTTATCACACTCTCAGACTCGTGCTATAAGTATTATATATATAATGTGTGTGTGTGTGTGTGTATGTATGTTAAATGCTTGATACGGATCATGATATTCTCCCATAGCTATGGTGTGTAGCTTTTCTGATATTTCAATATGGATATGTTTTATAAACTTGTCCGTAGGCTATTGCAATGTTTCAAGTGGGAAGCGTGCTTGGAAAAGAAAGGCAGTATAAGTGAAGTCAATGAATGGAAAAGAAAGGCTAACCCTCAGGACTCATGGTTACCAACCAAGTGCTTTAACATGTACCACCCTTTCACCTGTCATAGTAACTATTTATTTTATTTTTGAATCATTACCACTGATGAAGGCTACAGTCCGTAGCTGAAACATTTGGTTTTTTAACTTTTTTGTGTTTTTTGGTCAGCGATTATCTCTAAATATAATAATATGTCTACAATACCTGATCACATAGGATTTTACAGATTTATGCAGTATACTCTTGTTGTTACGTTCTTCAAACATTCTATACTTATTTCACTCCTTGGTTATGAAATACTGCCTGACATTTCACTCGCTAGCTGTATTGCACTCACCATTGGCTCGTTAAAATATAGCATACAAGTAAATATTCCATTCATGCAACTAATAGTAATGTGTTTATTTATAACTGGTTATATTTAATATTCATTGACTTCACACACTATGTACATATGTACAGTAATGTAGTAAAGAATTTAATGGCAATTGTTTAATATTGGGGTATTGCAGAAATATTCAAGTAAAAATGTTCTGGGTACAATAAATATTATACATCTAACTATTATGTATTAAATTTTACCGACGTTTTATGGTTTATGTTATGTAGTGCAGTCCACTCTGAAGTTGTCTTGCCTGAAGTCATCAGTGATTACAGAAATTCACAGATTCCACTATGTACTTTTCCATTCACTTCTGAAGTGTCTATGCCGAGCTTTTTTTAAAAGAATCATTCTAGTTTTTATGTAAAATAATTTATTATTTTCAAACGTTATCATTCATTTTTAATAGCCGATATATATGTACACAGTAAAGCTGTATGAATCATTGGGTACAAAATAAAAGAAAAAAATAAAAACAACAACAACAATACAATGGTATTTATGATAATAAAATCAAATTGCTGCAGATATTAATTACAGTGTATGGAGTAATTCTAAGACTGATTAGAAGAATGCACAAAATGTACTTTTATTATAAATGCTCACATAATAGGCTGGGCCTACCTACTACAGCTAACTTTCTGTTCATCTATTTTGAATGAAGCTCCAATTACCAAGCTTTCTAAATTGAATATTATCCAAACTAAGCAAGTATATTATAACTTGCAATTTTGCCAACAAAAACATTCAATCAATGTTTACAGTACGTTCTGGTCAGTAGTTTACTTGTAATATAAATTTGTAAGTACAATCCACAACTAATTACACATCGGATAAATGAAATTACATATCCTTTCGAATTCAGTGCTGCAAAGTACAAATCCTCATTACATCTAGCTTTATTATTGTTGTTGTGTTAGGTATATTGATGTTGCATATTGTAATGGCCCAAGTGGGATGAAAAAGAGGGAAAGGATTGTCTGGTTATAAGTACACAAGACTAATAATTGGGATAAAGGGTTTAACAATGATACAATTGAATGCAATGGTATTTATAACAATAATTAACTCTGTCAATGGCTTGGGCTCCCTATGCTTTATTGTTAATAAAAATAATAATCATTATCATTAATTTGAGGCATATGCATGTAATAAGTAGTCAAAACAGTTTGCTACAAGCTTGACAGACTACAGTAGTTCACAAGAGAGAGTGTCACAAATTGTGCAGCGAGTGATTATGTCTATTGTTAGCAATTCATGGCATGTGAGGTCTTTTATTCATGACAATGTACAACAATTTTATGTATGTACTAGGCTTAAAAGATCCATTATCGTAAGATTAGAAAAATGCTGTTTGGTGCTGTTAGCCACTTTATCACTGTAATGTATGTGAATCAGTCGGATAGTTTAATGCATTACTATAAAAACAAACAAACAAAACAAACGAATACCAAACACCTTATTGTACAAACAAACCACTCTGTCCAAGATACTTCATAATCAATGAGCTGGTCTCTCAATGGAAGATTTACCATTCAGAAGGCCAGTGCATCAAAATAGGGATTCATTTTTATTCTGTCTATAATATGCCGCAGTATTTTATGTGTACCAATATTAAACCATTCGATCACATATCTAAATTGGGAGTGTATTAAAAATATAAAATAAATAATATGCAATTTTAAATAACATTTCTTATAATAAAATCAGTCTCTGTATAAAATTAAATAAGTCAAGAGTATATTATAAGATAAATATAACAATATCAAAATTGTGTGGTAGTTAATTTAGAAGACAATTATCTTCTTCACTGATGCCTTTTCTCCATAGAGCACATCCTGCAAGTAGAACATAAACGGGAAAAAAAAAATTAAAAATTATAAATTTAAATGACATCATCAGGGATCTTGTGCATGTATGTGAATGTGTGTTGGTGCATGTGTGTGCGAGGGAGGTGAGCATTGGGTCAAATCTAAGTTTTAGTAGTTAGTTAAAAAAAATCTCTCACCATTTCCTCAAAAATGTCATCATGGACCAGAGCTGTCTCATTTCAAAGACAGGTGTGACATCAGACTTGGGGTAACACCACCACAGCACAGCACAGCATACTGGCTCCCTATGTTTAAAGCAACGATGCATCATAACTATCAATGTCTCTTTCAGGAGATAAAGGGTACCCAAAATAGTATTTGCATCCTACCCCTTCCTCTTCCAATGGCTTCATTATACGAGCAGCAAAATCCAAAATCAGTAATAATGTAAGGCCAAGAAACGTGATGCGTAAATTATTCTTCCCAGTGACCTATCTTTATCTTCTATTATTTTGATGCAAATATTGTTTTAACAACGAGAGTCAATTTCAGGGTGTTCCCCTAGTTTGATTCCTTAGGACTTGCAGTATGTTAATAAGCTCATTTTTTTTAAAGAGAAAACTGCTGAGAAGTACTTTCTTGCTATTAGTTTTGGGTCCATCCTTAAAATGGCTGGACTATTCTAGTGATTATGGCAAAAATAAGCCTTCTCCTCTGCAACCCCTCTCTCTCCCCCCCCCTTAAAAATTCACATCTCATTGTTAAAATTAGTTGTTGAGAGAGCAATTGAATGAATGACTGTGAGCTGGGCCAAAACTAGACTCCACGTTCTAATTTTGAGTCAGCAGTGTGTTAATGGTAACCCTTTTGTTCCACTTTGTCCACACCATAGTTCAATATAGGCAGGCAGGGAAGAAGGAAAAAAAAAAAGAAAAGAAAAGAAAAGAAGGTCAGAAAAAAGGATGATAGATAAGGAACCCCAAACTCACTTGACTATCCCATCTGAGGAGCCAGTTGCTATGACATTATCCTTGTTCCAGCCAAACAACTGAACACACACACACACACACACACAGATATAGTTTAGATTATGACATTCATAAATGTACCATTAAGGGCCATACTTTAACGTTCGAACACACAAAAATACACATATGCACACACAAACACACCTCAGAAGAGGGTCTGTTGTTATGGCTTGAAAAAATATGGGGTTGACAACAGGAATTAAATACTTCTGTGGTGTTCTAGTGTTTGGGTAGTCCTACTCCTACTACTGTCTCATCAATATGTAGCACAACCACAACATATCATCTCCAACCAAATTAACCACACTACTAACAACAAACCAGCCAACCATGTCCTTGAAGGTATGTACATAACTTGCAGTGATGATGCTAGTGGAAGTGATATGTATATGACCTGATTGTGTTATGGTACCTTACAAACACACTCACATACTTACACACACATGTACACACTTGACTTGACTTTCACTGCCAATGATTGGTCACCTGGCCCCCCAAGATAGGGGGGAGCAGGACAGCCATACCCACAGCACATCACTGGCACAAGCTCAAGATTATAATGGATTTTATACCAATATCTGGTGACATGTTGTCTCCACTAGTACAGTCCGTGCAGGTGGATGAGTGTTCATGCATAGTTTCAGGAGATGGGGCCTTTTCACCGACCAGGCTAGACTTAATTTAAAATAAAATTTCTTTTATTGGATATAGTTATTTATCTGTTATTTAAAACTAGCTGTCTAGTTTGATCTATTATGTGAATCTGTTTCAAGCTACAGTAGGGGTCAAAAAAAAGTTCCCATAGCAGACCAGACTTTTTAGCTACTAACAGAAAAATAGTCTCTAGGGTAAGGAGACTTTTCATTTTGCAGCTGAAGTTCGTGTAAATTTGGGACACTTGTTAAAATAAGTTATAGAGCAGATTTAAAATCAGCCAATTTAATAGCTACCAATGCTCTCCAGAGGCGTGTGGCACAGTTTATATGTTGCTTCCCGGAGCGTGATTAGACTATAGATTTTTTTCACTGTTTTCTTCCTCTTTTTTCCTTTCCCTGCAGTCTTTACTTCATTACTCACTATTTCTTTAATTCTCCCCTCCACCCCCCACCCCCCTTCTCTTCCCTCCTCTTTATTGCTGTTTTTGTCCTAAAGGATTGGTGTGTGTGTGTGTGTGTGTGTGTGTGTGTGTGTGTGTGTGTGTACATGCCCCCTCATTGGGCCATCACCTTGTCGTGGTGGAGGGACTTGAGTGTACCAATGAACCTCGGAGCTATGTTACCTTGGAATCTAGTATTCCTGGTAGGTTCACCCATGGTGAACAGGTCTGAGGGGAGGTTCCAGACTAAGCATGGTCCAACCAAGCACACTGGAGTAGGTGGGTACAAGACCAGGGCATTGCCTCATGGACCAATTCCAGTCTGTTCCAGCTACGGAGGATTTGCAACCATCCTAGCTTTTCCATCTGCACGAGAAGTGGTGCAGTCTATCCTGCAGCTCAGTGCTGGTCCCGGTTCTCACACAGCACCAAACACATAGACTAGGTTACCAGACAAATGCCAGGTCCCTAAAGTCTAGGTTATGCCTCACACATACATAAGGTGACCTACACACATTACTTCCATGCACTTTTTAAAGAGTCAGGATTCATCGGTGCAAGTTGGGTTCATGGTTGCCAAGCTTTAATTAGTGATAGGAACGTGTTTAAAGAGTCAGGATTCATGGTTGCAAGTTGGGTTCATGGTTGCCAAGCTTTAATTAGTGATAGGAACGTGTTTAAAGAGTCAGGATTCATGGTTGCAAATTGGGTTCATGGTTGCCAAGCTTTAATTAGTGATAGGAACGTGTTTAAGTTGGTGCTACCAGCACTACAAGCCCTACCTTAGTTCCTTACATAGCCACTACGCCCTCATCAAGTTGCCCTCATCAAGCTGCCCTCATCAAGTTGCCCTCATCAAGTTGCCCTCATCAAGTTGCCCTCATCAAGTTGCCCTCATCAAGTTGCCCTCATCAAGCTGCCCTCATCAAGTTGCCCTCATCAAGTTGCCCTCATCAAGTTGCCCTCATCAAGTTGCCCTCATCAAGTTGCCCTCATCAAGTTGCCCTCATCAAGTTGCCCTCATCAAGTTACCCTCATCAAGTTACCGGACTGCCTGTCGATGAGGATGAGTTCCGAGATGAACTAGCAAAAGCGCTGCCAATCCGCTACAATTTCTGAGAAGAACTAGGGCAGGCTCACTAACTTAGATAAAGTCGTGCTCCCACTCTCTATTTCTCTCCCCTAACTTAACGAAGGTAACCCACACACTTTGCATCCCTGTGTCCAAAGAGTTGAAAATATGATTATGTATTCTTTTAGTGCAATTTGAAGACAATTGGCTAGACCAATTTATTAAAAAATTTTAATTGGCTATCATGCTCATGTCAATATACCAGGAATTTAGACAGTGCTATTGTTTTCATTTCATTGATCCATGATGTTATATTCATTAGGCACAAGATATAGTATTACTTATAGTAAGATATTTCATGGTGAAGGTGGACACATAATGATGCCTTGTTATCCTAAAAGTATAGGACATGCCCAAGTGCTCTACACACTCTCTGACTCCATGGTGGATTAATGATACCAGGAAATGATGTTCACTGCTATGCTATGTTGCCCATTCATATATCTGCAAAGTCACCAAAACAATGTATTCTAAATATAAGATGTAGAATTATGAAAGTGGTTAATACATGTACATGTGAGTAATACAGCTGATGACAGTTCTCTTATACTACAACTAACAGCTGCATTTTTTTAAAACTTTTTGTGTCATGTAGTGATGCTGCATTTAGTTCAAACACAAACACACACACACACATAAAAAAAAAAAAAAGAGAAAAAAAAAAAGAGAGAGACCACCAATATTAATCAACAATATCCACCATCACTACCCACAAGTGGTATCATACAAATACCATAGCCACATTCCAACAAAAAGTAATCAAGTCCTTTTTACATGTGTCAATTGAGAGTATGTTTTGCTTACTGACAAATAACTTACACAAGTAGTCATAAATTTCAGAAATTTTCATAAAATTAGCACTGGTAGTAACTTTGTAGTATTGTCCTTGTTAAAACAAATGAGTATTGCATGTGGTGTTCGGATACTGTAGTGAAATTTACACAAAGTGTAGCCTCTTTTAGTTTACATCTCTAAGATGAAATCATCCATGTATCCGTGTACCCACCTCAGTCTAAGATGTGTACACTGATGACATGAAGATGAGAAGTGCACCAGCAGATCATAGCCAACAACAACAATAGCTGTCATAATGCAATGTTTACACACATTCATGTGTCTCCACAATCAGTTCTTGAAATGAATAATACCAACACAATTTCCAGTTTGTATTAACCACACTGTTTCCAGCATACACACAAACACAACACATCTTGCCTGCCTCGTGCCACACACACACACACACACACACACACACACAATGGCAGCATTATACACTGCTTTGGTTGTTATGGTGCATCACTGCTACTGAATTAGACCACCGACTTGACCCAACCAATGGCTAAATAAACTGATGATAGCTACCTTTGACTGGGTTGTAAATTTCAGCCGTTTGACTCGCCTTCAGAATTAGTTCAAGTGTATACAATTTACGAATAAATATTATTAATAGTAAATTACAAGAACAACATCAAAGGCAGTCGGTGAGCACAAAACAACTAGTAGAGGTAGTAACCTTCCAAAATGAGAGATGATACCAAAAATAATAGAGAGAGAAAAGTCCAAATCACAGTTTTAGAGAGAGAACCAACAACTGAACAAGGAAGAGAAAGCAATCAGTATAAGAGAGTAATTCTAACAGTAATTAGTGCAAGAGTCAGAAATAGGAATACTAGTGAGTGAATGAAGGCATGAACTAGTTCAAATGTAAATTAGTATTAATGATCATAAGTTAGTTTTCATGCAGCAGCTTCAACAGCTACTCTACTGCAGATGGACAAACTATTTGAGCCCCATTTCCAACTTCGAATAGTTGGTTTTTGAATTGTTCTCAATACTATAAAAAGTTTCCTGTACTTCTTTTTTTCCCCCTATTCAAGTGCAGAAATACCAATACAAATTTACTGAATATTTTTTCAGAATTTCACAATTGAAATCAAGTAAATCTACAAGTGTAGAATGACCCCACAAAAAAACACCCACCAATGAACAACAAAATAAAAACACAAGAGTGACTGCTTTGAGGCAACAGTCCTTCTCACTAAGAATAGCTGATGACTGCCAACCAAGGCAATCATGAACACACAACAAACATTATCACATAAGCCACATAACCACAACTACATCTTGGTTGATCTCACCCATGTACATTTCAGATGAGGGACCCACAAACACTCATGTATGTACATGTGTCGAGACTCCTGCAATACACACACACAAACACACACTCACACACATAAGCACCTTACCACCAGAGTTTCCAAGTAAACATTTTTTTATGTATTTATAGGGAAATTCAGGTATAAATTTGGGGGAGTCTGGTAGTAGTTCATTTTATTGTAACAAATAAACTAGTGATGTGGGCACCAACACTGTTTCATTACCTTGAATTTGCACCCCAGCAAATGCCAGGCATCTAATCACAGCTGGGTTGACTGGTGGGGCTGGTGGACAGGTGGGGCTGGTGGGAGGCAGAGGAAGAAAAAACCAAATGAAAAATTGCCAGAGTGGGGCTTGAACTAGGATCTCAGGCCCAGAGCTACACCATACACACACACACACACACACACACACACACACACACACACACACACACACACACACACACACACACACACACACACACACACACACACACACACACACATTTACAGTGCATTCTCAAAACATTTCAAGTGAACCATTCGGTCATTATAGAGTGGGAAGCTGCGTTTTTTTCTATTCCCATAAAATTTTGTATTGAGTTCCAGAATAGCACTCTCTCTTCAGTTTTGGAGGATACTGGGAGATAGTTTTAACTACTTCAAAGCGAGCTTTGTAATGGTCCAAGCCAAGATGAGTAGCTTAGAGTAGCACATAACAATCAGGTAAAGCCATACTAACTCGGCCAAACTATCACGCAAAAACTACAAACAAAAACAAAGGAAAAAAAGCTAAAATATCTCGAGACTTAATTACATACACTGACTCAGGTCTACCCACTATTCCCAGTATGCTCAAGATCCCTATCAGCACTCAGTCTCAAATTCAAACAAAATGAAGTAATTACAGAACATAAAACAAAACAAAATAAAAGACACACAAAAGCAAGCAAGAATATAAAACAGTATGGATAAGCTTAAGTCTAGCAAATAGAAAAATGAAAGCACAAAGTAGTAAGGGAAAAATAGGAAGGACTGAATAGAACTAGAGCACCAAGGGTGCAAACCCTCAGCGCATTATTACACAACTAAGATTTTTTCAGATTACTTTAACTTCTAACTACCGAGGACACACGCGGTTAAGAGAACATACGTGAACTATAAGTGATCACATGACTGCTGTATGATGTAAAACCATGTACGCAAAAGGTAAGGTTTGTTGCATTTAGCTTGCGCTTGTTTGGAGCTGAAGTTTCTCCACATTTCCTAGGAAACTAGCTCGAAATTTGAAAAAGTCTTAAATTCTCATACTGGGTTAGGTCATACTTGTTTAAAGGTTAGTTCTGAGCCATTCATGAAATCGAATGTTAACAGACAGACAGACAGACTGACAAACACACTACTATAATTCTCTCGAGCATGCGTGCTGAGTGTTAATAAGAGTTACATGTATATATGTGTGTGTAAATGTGAAAGTAGATACAATGGAGAATACTTAATAATATATAAAAGTATAAACTGAGGTAACTAGGATGAACTGATGAACTGATAAAATATCAACAAGAAGATTGCAGATACACTGGAACCTCTCTTATCCGTCCGTCTAAGTTACGGACACCTCTGTCTACCAGACACTAATAAACAGTGAATGACTGTTAATAAGCTACCAAACCAAAATCAATGAATAAAATTGTGTAAATATTTTCACGTGTTACTTTGAGAATTCAACTGCGGTGTTGAGGAGAGTGGAACATGGAAATCAAGATGCTAGTTCAGTGGCCCCACTAGTTCTAGAACTTAACAACTGGAGGGAATGGAAGAAAGGTCACTTTTAACTCTAGCAAGAAAGCTCGAGATAATTATAGCAGAAAATAAGAAGGAAAGTCAGTGAGGTTAATCTGAACAGTTCTAAAGCTACCAGCGAATGTTACTTGAATGTGTTTCTGAGTTAGGGGACATTTCTTAGGTTTGGTCCCACACAGTTCTGGATAGAGAGGTTTCAGTGTAATAACCTCACCCCCCCAGTTGTTTTTGTCTCACCTGCCCCAAAGTAGGTACACTAATTAGTAAATAGATGGTTCATTAGCACAGACCCACTGATCTTGTCCAAGGAAACATTAGTTGAGGGGTAGGGCTGCTGGTAAGCAAATATTTGGAAAGAAAAAAGAAAGAAAAAAAAAGAAGCCTTCAGGATATTATAGAAGTGTAATAGATGTTGACCAACTCACGGTGATGTCATTACATTGAAATGCACAGAAAGTGAACTGTTGTTGTTGATGTATGCCACATCAAATGCCCAACATTTGTGGGAAAATCAATGTACATACACAAATAAAGCATAGCCTTTTTAGACTAGCTTCACTATAGGGACATATGACCTCACTGAAACTCTCTGCATATTTCACTGTATATTAGAAACATGTGTATACACACACATGCAAAAATGCAAAAGCTAATTATCTTGCAACCGCTAGCGGTTATGCACACCTGGTAGAGCCAGGATGCCTGTGCACTAAGCAGGCACTGCGAGTCGTACAAGCAAAGTTCCTAGAGCCGGGCTAGGAACTCTCGCAGGAGCACAAGCCTGTCCTCACAGCAAGTGATGTAGGCACCCGAAGTCCCACCTAGACCATTGCTGTTTCATGAGAAAAGGCCTTGAATTTGCAACCCAGTAAATGCCAGGTACCCAATCACAGCTGGGTGGACTTGTGGGGCTGGTGGGAGGCAGTGGAAAACAAGATGGAAAACTGCCTGAGTGTGGGGCTTGAACTCAAGACCCTCAGGCCCCGAGCCAAGGACACAACCACTACACCACACACACACACACACATACATATACACACACACACACATACATATACACACACACACGCACACCTTGAACCTTGAAAGAAAGCCACCCATATTGGATGATGCTTCTCTTCCACAAGTGACAGTCTAAATCACAGTAACTAATGTTTTCAACGAGTAGTCACACATCTGTGTCTATCAATGTCTTGCTTGCGTATGAATGCTCTCTCACACACACTACACTGGTATGGCTTATCTGTCACTGTCATGCCTCCCATGGAAACTAAACACAATGAATAAAACACAGCCATGGAGGCTGAACACATGTACACTGTAGCACATGTACACTGTAGCACATGTATAATGAATAAACCACAGTCATGGAGACTGAGCACATGTACACTGTAGCACATGTATAATGAATAAACCACAGTCATGGAGACTGAGCACATGTACACTGTAGCACATGTATAATGAATAAACCACTGAGCACATGTACACTGTAGCACATGTATAATGAATAAACCACAGTCACGGAGGCTGAACACATGTACACTGTAGCACATGTATAATGAATAAACCACAGTCATGGAGGCTGAACACATGTACACTGTAGCACATGTATAATGAATAAACCACAGCCATGGAGACTGAGCACATGTACACTGTAGTACATGTATAATGAATAAGACAGAGCCATGGCATGTACACTGTAGCCAGCTACAGGTCATTGCTATACATTTTGGTGTAATTCATTGATCAAGTCATGGATGATAAAAAATAGAGCCATCTATTTTTTGAGACAGAAGGTATGGCAGTAGAAGAAACCAACAAACACCTTCAATTAATTGTATGATTTAGTTACAGTTTTAGGTGTGCCATATACTACTCTGACAGAGAGGCAGCCCTGCACATGTGCATATCCAAAAAAATAAGATCACACAGTGGATACCCATGATTGGTGCAACCAGCCAAGTTAGCTACATCACCTAAGAAAGGTCAGGTTAAGTATCCAGCAACAGAAACATAACAATCTCACTTAATATTAGCTATACATACACAAGAGCCAACAGACAGTAAATACATTTTCTTATAGCTAGCCATAAGTCTCAACTTGCACGTGCATATGCAGCCCCGGAATAAAGTATAGCCACCTAAACATCTCTAACCTTTCTTACAGGGCCATTCCACCCAGCACAAGCTGTGTATTACTTACTGAGACTGGACACGAGAAAATCGACCTTCCTTTTAACGCTGACTAGGTGTGGGCGCGGACTGTTGTTATAGTTACAGTCGTTTTACAAGCAATTCTGAAAGTATGTACACACTGATCCGGGGTTGGTTATAACGTCAGGTTGGAAACTAGCTGAGGTCGCTGATGAATTATGCACGTACAAGAGCGTTGTGGGAAATACATTTGAGAATGCTTATCTAAATTAGGTGAGAAAACCATACAAACATACATATAATCAACCCATTAATAATATGGGTTGATTAGCTATATGACATATTTGTACTGTATTTTTTTTTTGGAAGATCATTTTGCTCCATACTGTTTGTGCTGTCGTTGAGATTTAAGGTTGCTTTTCCAGAAAAGAGGTTCTACTGTATACATAGCTATATGTTTACTTAGCTAATTGTAATATTGTTGTCATCCACTCTAGCTACCGGTAATTAACCCTCAGCGCGCATGCGCCCGGAGGGTTACAGTAGTCATCCTGTCTGTGTGTCATTCAGTCATTCATTCATTCATTCATTCATTCATTCAACAAAGGATCTCGAAGACGACGGCCTTCCAGGCTCTGAAACGATGTAGAGATAGAGAAATTTACAAAGTAAGTCCCTTTAATATGCTAGAATTTTTTGTTTCGACTTAGTTTTCAAGAAAAAGCTAGTCGATTGTAGCCGTTCGTCGTACGATCGTTGTGCTACTGCGCTACCAGTAACGCCCCTTTACCGCACGTTATAATCACGTGAGCTGAAAATTGCAGCTAGAGAATGGCGGGTTGGCTTGTAGTACTACTGCAGTTGCAATTGTCGCACTTCATGCGTGTAAGGGGGCTCTAGAGTCGAGTTATATACCGTTGAGCTGATCTATTTTAACCTAGAGGCGTTCCCTTCGCTCTGTTGTTTGCTTCTTTCTTTGTATCGCCGTAAGTAGTAACTGTCTGTGTCTAAATGCTAAAGGTTTGAAATAATTTTTTTAACAGAAGTTCGCTTCTACTGCTGATCTCTGGTGGACATACGCTGAGGGTTCGCACCTCCTGGTGCTTCATTTTAGTTTTAATCAAATTTTCTATCTTCTCCATTTAGTTTTATATAGCTGTTCTTCAAACTAAGGGTTTTTTTTTTTAGTTTTAGTTAACCAAAACAGTAGCTACTAGCAATGGAAAATATGAACTCCAGTGATCGGAGTGATCATTATTAATTTAATTACAAACTTTCTAAAAGAGAACCCACAAATCAAGAGCAATCTTTCAGATCATAAATCAGAGGTTTGCTTGTTCCAAGGAGTAATAAGCAATAAATTATCTAATTGGATGGGGCAGGAAGAACATTCACTGTAGCTATGCACTATTATACAGTGTTTCCATACAAAATGTCGAGGTTGTTCAACATACGTTCATTCTATATAGCTAACTGGTTGTCATGACGCAAATTTCAAGTCTCTCTACTCACTAGAATTTAGCTTTGTTGGTTGGTACTTTTATGTTACTGTAAGTCTAAAATATCTGCCACAGTAAAAATTTTTACCAGTGCATGATTGACTAAGTAGAACTACAAGTAAAACTGAAGAACGAGTTACATTATTTTGATTACTCTGTATCTATAATATATGCTGCGATGCCCTATTTGCTGGTTTTAGTGGTAGATTAGTATGCACTGCTTGCTTATTGTGGACTTCATATCTGACTCTGTACAACAGCCAAAATGAATGTAACCACTGTTGTAATAGAAATATATTTGTAGTAGTAGTTAACCTCCTCCACAAATACTCCCACTCCTGTTGTGTGAGGTTTCACTGCGTAATGAGTTACTGCACAAAACTATCAATAAGTATAACTAAAAAACAAAACAAAAAAACAACAAAAAAACAAAAACAAAACAAAAAAGCAACAAAACAACAACAACAAACAAACAAAGAAAAGAAAACCCAGTGGGTTCAATGAAAATGCACAAAGAAGTGGGATATGATAGAATGACAGGTGTTAAGAATGTTCGCAGCTTCCTTTCCAGTTATCTTGAGAAGGACAATTCACTAGGGGGCCACACCTTCTTGTGGGGGAGTGGCCCACACTGGTAACAAAATTCTGTGCTTGTTTTGCCATAAGACGAGCATCAGCAGAATTCCACTGTTCACTGATCTAAAAATCAAGAGCATAAAATATTTCGCAATTTCTTTCTCAGCCTTCTTTTCTCATTAGATGTATTCTCCCTCTTTCACAGGCTTTTTGAAAACAATAAAAAGAAATTAAAAAAAAAAAGTTTGTCTATCACTAGGAATCCAACATGAGACAACTCAGGGGCTTCTCTGGCATTTCTAAGTGGTCTGGCCAGGATTTGAGTGTGGTGTAAGAGGTGTGATATACCAAACCACAGTAAACAGCATCTGAAGCATTTAGTAGTGCTGGCATTGTTCAAAGTGCATCTATTGCGTATTTATCACAAGCACTCTGCTCATGCTTTCAAAAAGCATTACCTTTGAGAAACCCTCGAGATAGCAAAACAAAAGCATTCTGGTAGTGCAATTATAACTAGCAAAACAATATTAATAGCTGGTTTAGTCATTTCATGTATTCATTGTTAACTTTCTGGCACATAAGAAACAAAGAGTAGTCTTCAGTCACAATACCAAAGCTATTTTATTTCCAACTTGCAAATCATTCTAGATAGAAAGTTGTAGTTTACTACTACCGTCTAGCCAAAACTTCTCTTTGAAAATCTATCTGTTCGGTTGATGTGGACTTCCTAACACAATAAGCTGTGTGGCGCCTTAGAAAGAAAAAAGAGGAGCATACACCCACTTTTGGAAAATTATCACTCAGCCACAGAGTGTTTGTGTGTTAAGCAAGCGGTCCGGGTTCAATTCCTGGTGACAGCCAAACTTCTTTTTTTTTTTTTATTTGTATGGTTAAAAAAAAAAAAAAAAAAAAAGAAGCCGTGAAAGAGAGAAACCACAAAAATATTTGTATAACAACACACACACAAAAAATTAAGCATACCTTTAGTAAACTAATTTTAGTCTGTCACATGAAGTACAGCAAAAAGACTTCAGTACTCTGCAAAACACATAACACACACACATGTACACACACACACACACACACAGAGCAGTATGGTACATATAAATAATAGCTGGATAATAAATTTAGACATTATTTGATTGAACTCAGATATAACTCTCGCACTAGAATAGTTAAAAATACATCTCACCTAAGTATTACTGCCTTAAGGAATGCTTTATTGCATATATATCTTTATTAATGCTCATCTACACAATCACATAGGAACCACGATGTCAAACATTCAGTATACACATACGGCAGTTCTGCCTTCTCAGGTTAATGCCAATGGCACAGACCTGGACTGAGCAAAACTTCAAAGTAGTGAAGTGTGTGAACTGACAAAACAAAACAACAACTACAATAACTGTCTTGGCTCCACCCAGAGTGGTCAATCTCAGGATAACTGTCTGTCGGAACCACCCCCACAAAGGAGGAAGAACTGACCTACAGCTATCCGTCTGAACTTGGAACAGAACCTGTTATTGATTACCACCTCATTTATCTCATCATTTAACACCCACACCTTACATTTGGCCAGCTTGCAGGCGCCTCTCATCTTAAAACTTAATCATATTCATCTCAACTCCACCTACTTCCTACCTATCTTAGTTCTATACCATATCACCCTATATAATCTGTACCAACTCGCAATCAATTATTCTTCTTGCGCAAATAAAGTCTAAGTGCTGGCGGGAGCCTACTGTATGTCTCACTGACTAATTAGATGCCATTATAAGAATTCTGGTCCTTCGAGAACTTTATTATTAACTTCATTATTTTCTCTTTATTTTTTATTATTTGACCTTCCCTGTGGTGGATTTACGCCCCACCACCAACAACAAAACTAAGACATATACGGCTGGTAAATGACACGAATGGCTGCAGTCAAGTAACTATGCGTGAAGTGTTGATGTGTGCATACAGGAGGACATATGAAATGGTATACAGTAGAATGTCAGTTATCTGGATAAGTTGTGACTGAGAGGTGTTCGGATAATTTAAATGTTCAGAGAACTGAACAAAACAGAAAACGTATTATAATTATGTAATATAGTATTATGTATTCTTGTTTGTACATGCTATTATTAGATTTATGGTGTTCGGTTAACTGAAGTGATTGGATAATGACATTCTACAGTGTTACCAAGTAGCATCAATTTTTTGGCAAATTGCAGAATTAATTTCAGGTACAAAGTCACACCTCAAAACCACAAGCAAAACATTTTAAAGTCACTGACTTAAAACACAAGTAGAGCTATTTTACTTGGAAATATACACCAGCACAGTAGGCATTGAATTTCCTCATCAATTTTTAGACAAAGATTTTGTAGCGTCTCATTTGGAGCACTTGCCAAAGTGGCTTCATTATGATCAGAGTTGCGATAAAGCATTCTTGTGTAAAACGTACAAGTTCGCCATAATTAATACCACTGGTGCCACACCCAGTTTACTAACTACCTATATCACTGCACAGTTTTATAACTGATGTAGTTTTTTACTTAATCACTCAGGTCCCAGGTCCTTCCAGAGAAAGACACAATTAGATAGTGACCCCACCTTGAGTTTATAATGTCCCTCCAATGGCATTGATGAAAATGTAGCTACGTACTGCAGGGTTCAGGTCTTCTTAACCCTTTCACCGCCGTAGACGCCACGTGGCGTTTTGCATTTGGTCGGCTGTTCTCCTGTAATAAAATTGAAATGATAGTACAGGTATTAGTTGTTTTTTTTTTTTATAATTAAAAAAAATATGGCTGCTGGAACGCTAACCGTTGAGTTGTTTGTCCTCCCAAAAATATTAAATAGTACGAGGTTGAGAAGCTCAGAATCCATCAAATAGAAGATGAATAAGCGTGTACTCTGTCTGAATCACATAGCAGCTCTGAAACTGTCAGAAATTGAATTTCAGTTAGTACGGTTGGTAACAGTAAGTCCAAATTTGTAGCTATTTGTTGTGTGGACTAATAGACTTTTTTTTTTGCATCATAGTAAACAGTTTTGACTGTACCTGCTTTTAAAATATATCTCGTTGCTGAATGTCTGTGCAGGAAAAAAAAAAAAAAATATTATTGGTGAGTGGAGCGAGCAAGACACTCTCAGGGGTAACACAATTGAAAACCGGGGATGTTTGTTTGTTTATATTTTAGACGTACGTATGCCATTTTGTACTTTGACCCTCTAGTATTTTCGAGTTAACTCAGCATTCGACCCCGTCCCAAACAGTATCCTCCGGTTTAACGATCATTACCCGTATCATCCTAGAAATTGAATTGTTTACTGACACTTTGAATTTTTTTGTGGGTGCAGTTTAAACTCAAAAACTTACTGGAGTTCCATTTCTATCGAGTTAGTTGCGGTGGTAAGTTAATACGCTATTTGTCATAGTTATAAGCCCTATGCAAAAGTATTTACTTGAATATTTATTGTCAACTAGATTTAACACGAAGGTAAATCTTGCGTACGTATGTTCAGTCATGTGAAAGTATTGTGCGTTACAAAAATATCCCAAAGAAAAAGTTTAAAGAACGTGACTTATTTTTTGTTTCAATTGAAACAGTTTCGGGGAGTGGTTACTATGGCATTGAATGCCTTTACCGTATAATACATGATTAAAAAACTCCACTTTTTTCAGTAGCTTGAATATTAGAAGTTAAAACCAAACGTTTAACACTCCACTGTAGTATTAGGCTCGCTTGCCATTTGTGCTCAAGCACATCACTAGTTACATTTTCATGTTACCGAACTGTCGTCATAAACTTGGCGGTGAAAGGGTTAATGAATCTTACATTATCTGGAAATCACAGGACCATAGAAATACTTGACTCCAGCCCCTGTGTAACAAATGACTATCATGTGTACCATTATTTTTCTTCTTTCACTTATTTCACTACTGTAGATATGTGTGTGCGTGTGTGAGACCAGGTGATTGTGCATGGCTATCGTCAGGTCATTGACCAAATGATTCGGGAACTCTTCACCTTTCATTTGAATTCAATACTTTACAAATGAAGAGTTGAATCAATATAATGTGTGTGTGTGTGTGTGTGTCCGGCCACACATACAAATGGTTTCAAAGGATTATTCTGTTAGTAAATGAAGTGACAAGAGTTCTAATAGTTCAGACTCTAAGTCGCTCCCTATATATTTCAGGTTGTCTAAGTGTGCATTAAATGGAAATATCTACCAGTCAATTAAAATGATTTAAAGTAAATAAAAAAATAATTTCACAAGGCCTCTTTCTTGTTAGCGGAGTTAAGAAGTCATTCCAGAGTTCCTCACCTCTAGTTGTATTGAAGTCCAGGAGTCATCACGTGTACACCAGTGGAGTAGTCACTGCACTATTACACCTGCCACTTCACACTCCTACATTGAAAGTGTATGTCTCAAGTAAAACTAGCTCAACATAATTCAAGATTTTCAGATTTGTGTTTTCGTGCTTGTAATTTTAACACATGTAGACATTTTTTTTAGAGAATCAGGCTAGTTTAGTACAGTACCTTCCATATTATATTATATTTATATTAACTACCACAAAACGTTATGAAAAATTGGGGCAAATGTCTCCACGAAAGTCAAACTAATATCTGGAATGTGTGTGTGTGTGTGTGTGTGTGTGTGTGTGTGTGCATGTGGATGATGGGAGGAGGGGAGCAAAGGGAAGCAAAGTACTTCCCTGTCTAACTTAAGTGCAGTGGAGCCTCCCTATTCCAAAATCTTCCATGCCCCTGGACACCAAAAACAAAACAAAAAAAAACACAAAAGTTTATCAATTGATGAAATCACGAAGAAAGCATTTTATCCAATAAGACCACATTTATTATTTCCTTAGCCCCAAAAGATATTACTGCTCCGTGTCATAATTTAGCAGCACAATAGATAATACAAGCTAAGCATACCCAATGCACTTGCCACAGTCTGCCCCACACTGCTTATGTGTAAAGTTGTTTAGTACAAATGACGCTGATTAAATTAGACTAAGAATTAGGTTAGCCATTGTACATTGCTTTAAATTCACCAGAACAGTTATCTAATGATGACTAATTGACATTTTGGGGAAAAAAATCACATATCAATGTATTCTATTTTTTCCCCTTGTAAATATTAATTTTAGGATGTCTTTAATCCCTAAGGGGTGGGGGAAGGGCAGCAAACTAGATTTAAGGAGATGTACAAGCCCTCATTCCTCCGCTCCCTGAATAACAACAACACTGGTTTTACACAAGATAGAGCAATACCATATAACTATGGTTAGGAAGCAAACCGATGGGTCCAGCCACTAGTACTACGGCTTCAAGCCATGAAAGCTGAAACATCATCGCTAAAGTTAGTACAGCTAGCAACTTTCTTAGAGAGAATCATTCCTGGCATCACGTGATAAAATGCAGAGCAGTGGTAGAATATGAGAATGAAGTTAAAAGTCATGCAATTGCAAACACACACACACACACACACATACAAAGCTCAACCGTGGTAATTATATCTGCAATAATTGGCAGCGAGCGAGACACTATCAGGGACAACACAAAAAATCAGGGATATATAATTGTATAAATCATATATGCTTGGACGCATGTATGTAACTTTTGTACTTTGACTCACATTTGTTGTGTTCATTCGTTACCTTGGTTAACAACGCGCTGTTTGTCATCGCTGTTTGTACTTGAAAATCCATTGCCCAACATGCCAAGCTACCAAGAGACTACAATGTACATCTTGTTTTGGTATATCCAGTGAATGAGTGTATGTGAGAGTGTTGTGTGTTACATGTGCTGACTAGCTAAGAACAAACAATAAATATACATTTGCTGCTGTATGTGTTAAGCTTCTTAGGTTCCTTCCTGTTTCTTTTGTTAGTAAGCAAGTCTTATATAGAGTTAGGATGTATACAGTGCAATAATTTCTTGGAAAACCTTGTTTTGCTTGTACGCTAATTAAAAAAAGTCGGCCGTGTAAATTGTTCAAACAAATTGTGCATGATGATTTTATAAAGATGAATTTTACCCTTTGACCTTATATGTCAATTTTTTTTACTGAAGCACATCACAAGTATAATGCCTTTCCCCCCAGCAGAAGGAAGGGTGTGTATGGTCAGTGAAACTACACCACCTCTTCACTACCGTACAAAAAACATTGTGTACTGGCTATAAATTATATAATACAGATAAGCTTTAAATAAGAATAATAAACAAAACAAAAACAAAACAAATGAAGCAGCAAAGGTGCGAACCCTCAGTGCTATTAAACATTACCTAGCTATTATAATAATATAATCTCCTTCAAAAAGAACAAAGCAATCTGTTAGCTATTTATTGAGGCATCCATATAGCAGCTCAAGCAATGAAAACAGTACATGGAAATGCTGTCTTCATAAGAGAAGCTAAACTAGCCAGAAACACTCACTGCTATAATTTTTCAATGTGAACTTCATTTCATTCAAATCCATCGGTTAACTTCCCTGAGTATAAAGCAAACTACAGTAGGGGTCAAAATAAAGTTCCCATTGCGACCAGACTTTCCCCCGACTTTACGTTGAAAAAGTCGCTAACCATAGACGACTTTTAACCGACTTTTTAACGACTTTCCGCTATGCACCGTGAAATTTTATCAGTCCGCTAAATAATAGATTCCCGGGCCCTCTGAGCGACTTGACTAGTCCGCAACGACTTACTGGGTCGGCGACTTTATAATGGCTACTTATTATTATTATTTTACAATCTCCTAACGGCTACTTTTTGACGCTGTACCTGGCGATTTTAAACGGCGACTTATTGGCTGTGGCGATTTTTTAGGGCGGCTATTTTCTTGCTGTTACTTTCTAGCGCGCAGCCTTCTTCCCCCCCCCCCCCCTACTTTGGTCCAGAAGCCTTTATAAGCTAAGGCAGTACCACCGAACTCTCTAGATTAATGAGCGGCTCTCTACACGCTACTCCAGCTCCCGTACTGCAGCTCCCACGGCCTTACTTTCCCTTTTTGCTGAGCTGTCATTTTTGGTAAACCACCGCGCGCTCTGGCCTGCTAGCTGCTCTCTCCCTCGCTCTCTCTGCTGGAGCCACCACAAGACCACAACATTCAAGGTAACCACACCACAGCCTGAGTCTCAGCTAATTAAAAATAACAACTATCTTACTGCATCAATAAGAACTAAGGAATAGTTGTATTTCCTGATCAAATTTTATGCTCATAATCTACACATTTTCTCAATGTTATTTCATTAAATGTTGGGCTTAGATGGTCTATACACGCTACCAAAAACAAAGAATACTACACCTTCACCTTGTTTTACACCTGAAACCTCCTACTATTATTAATGTGCTGGAACATGAGGGGATTATAGTTAGTAGACGGGGAGTGTTTAAATTCCTGAAGAGGTTTCATGAAAGGGGAACTATTGCAAGGAAGCCAGGGAGTGGTCGGCCTAGTCTCATCACAACGGAAATTAAAATGATCGTGGAGGACCAGATGAGAAGGGATGATGAGACTACTGCATATCAGCTTCACTTTCTGCTGAATAGGACAGGCTACATTCTGTCTTTGCGCACCATTTTAAGATGTAGAACCTCATTAGGCTGGACCTTCAGAGGCAGTTCTTACTGTCAACTAATAAGAGCAGCCAACAAGGTAATTGAAAGGGTGATGATTTGCTAGTCTAGGTTGTCTCCATACAACTAACATGATCTATTCTATATGTATAGGAGAAAAGGTTACAGTGGGCAAAGGAAGTCCTTCATGAGAAGGACAGTGGTTTCCTAGATGTGATATGGTCAGATGAAAGCACTATACAGCTTGAAACACACAGGAGGTTTGCCTGTCACAAAAAAGGAGAAGCACCGAGGAATAAACCAAAGTAACTTTATTTACATTACATTACAATCAAGCTTGTTTTACTTTTTATTGAACAGTAGTAATAGTAATAATAATAATAATATTATTATTGTTGCTATTATTAATACTACTACTACTATTATTATTATAACAGGGCCAAGCATCCAGTTAAAGTCCATGTGTGGGCTGGAATTAGTGTTCTAGGATGCACTGGGATTTGTATATTCAGTGGCATCATGAAGGCCTCACTCTATGTTGAAATCCTTGAGCAAACACTTCTTCCGTTTATTCAAGAAGTTTTTCCTGATGGACATCGTTTTATGCAGGACAACGACCCAAAACATACCTCATTGCGTGCTAGAAAGTTCTTTGAGGATAATAATGTGAAATGGTGGAAGACCCCTCCAGAGTCACCAGATGCAAACCCAATCGAGAACTTGTGGCATGAATTAAAAGAATTTATACGGCGAGAAATAAAACCTAAGAATAAGCAAGAACTAGTTAGCGGAATTCTTTCTTTTTGGAGAACAGTCACTAAAGAAAAATGCACTAAATATATAAGACATTTACGAAAAGTAATTCCTAAAATTATTGAACTTGAAGGCGATGCTACTGGTTATTAATTTCATAAACTTCATTTTCATACTTTATTCATAATATTTATTACCACATTCAAGGCTTAATCAGCAATTAAGCATGAACAAATACTTATAGTCAGTTATTTAGATACAAGGATGTGGGGTGTAGTTAGGACACATACAAGGGCGTGGAAATGCTCATTTATTGGTAGGTCTGGAAGTGGATGTGACTGAAGACAATTCGTGAGTTTGGCCAACGACAAGTCATGTGTGTGGACAAGTACAATATATCAGAATGCTTTTAAATAGCAAAGTTTTAAAAAATGTCAACTGATGATGGTGGATAAAAAGATAATTAGTAAAGAAATATGCACTGGAGTTGTGATTCAACACAAATTCCCATGTGACTAAGAAATATAACAATTAAGATGTTGTGATAAGATGATATAGAGGGGAGGGTGGTTAAGGACAGTGACACATCAGAAATAAAGTATATTGTATAGAACTGTGTGTGTGTGTGTGTGTGTGTGTGTGTGTGTGTGTGTGTGCATAGTTAACGATTACTTGGACCTAAGTCTTTTACATAAATGCTGAATAGATAAAATACAATCCTCCCACAATTCCTCAAACTCTGCTGCCCTGGTATGAAACATGGGGAAAAGATCCCTCAGTACTTTTTTTAAAATATCCAGTTTGTCACACGCCAGAGGTGGCAGATCCTTCCTCCCCATCGGTGTACTCCTTCGGAGAATGTCCTCCCCAAAAATGGAAAACTGGGCCAACTTGCAAGCCAGCCTGCCAATTGTGCTTATTTTAATCAACTTAGAGTTCTTCCTCAAGACCACTTCAACTGGCTGTAGCTGGTCAGCACCTTCATTACTAGCAGGGGAGGAGGATGTTGTGGTGGAAGAAAATGAAGTAGAGGGAGATGTGTAGGATTGGGATAAGGTTGCATTGGAATATACTGGTGCTGGAGGTCTTATATTATGAGAAGAGGATAATACTGTAGAGGAAGATGTGTAGGATTGGGATAAGGTTGCATTGGAATATACTGGTGCAGGAGGTCTTATATTATGAGAAGAGGATGATACTGTAGAGGGAGATGTGTAGGATTGGGATAAGGTTGAATTGGAATAAACTGGTGCAGGAGGTCTTATATTATGAGAAGAGGATGATACTGTGTCAGAATATGTACAAGCATAATGAGATAATGATATGCTTCAAGCAATGGTTGAGTTACCTGATTGTGGTTGTGCGACAAATAGGGGAGTACTAACAGTATGCATGATGAAATCCTTCATGTCGGACATCTCCGATTGTATACCCACTACTAAATTTTCCAACTCTTCAATTTTTTTTTGTTGCTTGCTGATTAAACACTTCAGTTCACACACTTCCACCTCTAATGTTAATGGGTCTGAAAAAAATTCATTATTATTATTATTATTATTTCTTTAAATGTTTACCTGTTTCACTAATGCAGCTGGTACTGCTTAAGGTTGGTGAATCCAAGAATTCATAAGTGTCTAAATTTGATAGGTTAGGTTACTCCTATTGCACATTATTATTATTTATAAATACCTTGCTCTGTCCTAGGATGGATCACCTGACCTTGATGTGTACTAACAGTTATGATCTCTCCTATTTCAAAACTAAACTAAAAGGAATTACAAAAATAAAGCTTATTCACCTGCTGGAGGTGGAGTTTTCTTCCGTTTGTTAGTTCTTTCCTTTACATTGTTATTATTCTATTATTTTGACAGAGTAATTATTAATTTTTTTTTCCTTATTCAGTTATGCTGTACTTACAGTGTTACAATTACTAGAAGGGTCTAAAAGTAAGAACAAACAAGCAAACAAACATTAGCAATTTAGAATTTTCAATCACATTTTCACTTAACCAGGTGGAGATGTTCTTTTCCCTTTTCCTTTCATCTTTTTAGAAGGATTCTGGAGGGAAAAAAATGGGGGGGAGGGGGGGTGGTGGGGGGAAGGCTACTAGTTAATATCCATGTAGCACATTTCTAAAATGTGGTGCCAATGTGAGTAGAGGAGAATTAATGGTGTTATGCACTTACAGTTGGTTCAGCAGGCACTGCTCTCACTCTCTTTCTTGCCGGCTAATTTTTAAAAACAACATTGTACTATCTCAGCAGATGAAACCAGCAGTGTATACTTACTGAAGACACATTGACTGGAGTATCCACTAAATTTTTAATAATGAAATAATTTTTTTTTGTAATTTGACAAATATTGCATCACCTGAAACTGATTGGGATAATTCCCCTGGATTGTCAGCAAGACAGTCCATTTCTGTCTCTGAACCTAAAATTGGCAAACACTTTATAATTGTACTATTCTATAACTACTTATCCATAAACTGAACAAATCTTATAATCTATGATTATTGAGCTTAATGAGCTCAACTAATAAAGCAGCTGTTTTTTTAACTACTCATTCCATCTCCTAGCAACAGTTGTAGGAATGCTATTAACAGCTGGATTTAGTGGTTACTACACATTCCAGCTGGATTTAGTTAATTTTCCCTCCCAAAATATTTGTGTGATTGCTACTAATTCCAGCTGGATTTAGTGAAATTTCCCTCTTAATATTTTTGTTCAGAAATGGTTGCTACACATTCCAGCTGGATTTAGAAAGTTTCCCTCCCTTTAGTAAAAATAAGATTTAGTTGGAATTGATCATATGCACTTTCAGGCTGGATTTTAGATAATTTTACCCACCCAATAGTATTATGTATACTTACCAACTGCAAGAATTTTGGCTTGGTGTAGTTGTTTTCCTATTTTTATACTGCAAGTACCTCCAACAGGTACCCCATCTTTTACTTTTTTTTTCGGCACAACAGAAAACTGTTCGTCTTCTGGTGACCTCGACGTGAGATCCTGGGCCCACTGGACACTGATCCTGGGCCCACTGGACACTTATCCTGGACCCACTGGACACTTATCCTGGACCCACTGGACACTTATCCTGGACCCACTGGACACTTATCCTGGACCCACTGGACACTTATCCTGGACCCACTGGACACTTATCTCCTGGACCCACTGGACACTTATCCTGGACCCACTGGACACTTATCCTGGACCCACTGGACACTTATCCTGGACCCACTGGACACTTATCCTGGACCCACTGGACACTTATCCTGGACCCACTGAACACTTATCCTGGACCCACTGGACACTTATCCTGGACCCACTGGACACTTATCCTGAACCTTTTCTGGGACCATGGCCGAAGACAGCGTTGTTAGTCTTGGACTTCCCACCTTCTGGAATACACAACCAGAAGTATGGTTTGAGCAAGCTCACGCGACTCAGCCAGTCTCACTCGACTCAGCCAGTCTCACTCGACTCGGCAGTCTCACTCGACTCGGCAGTCTCACTCGACTCAGTCACTCGACTCAGCCAGTCTCACTCGACTCAGGCAGTCTCACTCGACTCAGCCAGTCTCACGCTACTCGGCAGTCTCACTCGACTCAGCCAGTCTCACTCGACTCGGCCAGTCTCACTCGACTCGGCAGTCTCACTCAACTCGGCCAGTCTCACCCGACTCGGCAGTCTCACTCGACTCAGCCAGTCTCACGCTACTCGGCAGTCTCACTCGACTCAGCCAGTCTCACTCAACTCGGCAGTCTCACTCGACTCGGCCAGTCTCACTCGACTCGGCAGTCTCACTCGACTCGGCAGTATCACTCGACCCGGCAGTCAACCACGGCCCGGCAGTCTCCCGCGGCCCAGCAGTTTTCCGCGGTCCGGCAGACTCCCACGGTCGGTGCTCGCGCTCGACTCATTGGTTGGTCGGCAGTTCTGGAGGGGAGCTCTGTGGCGGACTCGGAGATGACAAGCTGACGAACACACAATTCACTCAGCCACTCGTCATTCCAGCATAGCCATAACATACAACACAACATTCCGAACTATCCATTAGTAGAGTCACACACACAATATATAAGACTCATTCACGTAAGTAGTCAGAGTCTTGCCAGTATCAAAGTTAAAGATAAGAACCGCCACATTCAGAAAACCAGGCAATACTCTAAGCAATTGAAATGGTAGTCTCAGTTATTGTATTTACTTATTACTTTATTTATTATCATTCCTATGCACTAACACATCACTTACTTTTCATGTAAAGTTACAGCTCACACATACATACATACATGCATACATACACATACACACATACACACACACACACACAAACAAATGCAAATTATCTTGCTGGCTATGTGGTAAGCAAGCACTGTGAGCCATGCAAGCAAAATTCTTGGAGCCCTGCTAGCAACTCACAGGAGAAAAGCCTTTCACCATAGCAAGTGGTGTGGGTACCTAAAGTCACACCTAGACCATTGATGTTTCATGAGAAATAAACTTGAATATGCACCCCAGCAAATGCCAGGTCCCCAGTCTAGGTGGACTGGTGGGAAGCAGATGGAAAACTGTAGTAGATGGAAAATTGGCAGAGTGGGGGTTGAACTATGGGACCTCAGGCCCGAGCCAAGGACACAACCACTACACCACACAGCCAGCCACACACTACACCACACACACACACACACACACACACACACACACACACACACACACACACACACACACACACAAACTCCACAGTCATTTCTCATAAAATTTTTTTCTTTTACAAAATACTCATAACTTACAAATGAATTTATTTAAAACTTAATCGATTAAAAGAAAACAATAATATAAAAATACTATTATTATTATTATGATTGTTGTTATGGTGATTATTAGTATTATTATTATCAATATTATTATTATTATTAATTTATTATGATTTTATTATTATCATTATTGCTACTATCATTGCTAAAATAATATAGTTACCTCTTTGTGCCATGGAGTCTTTGATTGCCTTCCTAATAGACATGTTTGCTGCAATAGCTGTCCAGAAATAGTGAAAAGATTTCCAAGTAAAAAAACTCAATAAAGCTCAATAAATGCAGGCGTCACTGTTCTAGACCAGGACTTCTTAGCGCAAAAAATCGCTGAAAAGTCGCCGTAAAGTCGCCGAAATCCGCGGTAAAAAGTCGGCAAAAAGTCGGCGGTAAAAATCGTGACAAAACTGCTGGAGCGATTTTGCAAATAATGCGCCATAATCCGCATGTAAAGCGGAGCCTATAGCGCGCTCAAAAGTTGTTAAAAAGTCGGCGCGTTGCTACAATAAGCGGGTAAAATAATAAAACGGCGCGCGAAGTCAACTTCAAATTTGCACGCGCCGTAACAAACGTTCGCGTAGAAATTATTGACGGTAAGAAGTCGCCGGCTATTAAAAAGTCGGCAGAATTATTTAGAACCGACTTTGCAGAGACTTTCTAGCGACCCTGTGGGAACTTTATTTTGACCCCTACTGTATATTGTAATAACTAAAGCTCCACCTCCTATTGTGAAAAGTTGCTGTTTAACTAACTGAAGTGTATACGAATAAAGGGCATACTTGTGTCTCAAAGTTTCTTCAAATGGACAAAACATTGGAAGAACTAATGTTTGTCAGGTGTAATCTATTTTCCCACGTAACACTTTACCTACTGTATTTGTGATGCAATTCAAAAGTATTTGTATTGGTAATTGAAATACTACATCTAATTTAAATACTATTCAAAGTATTTGACCCCAACCCTGCATCATGCTATATAGAACCAATTTATCAGGAACATACATGAAGGGCGTAATTTAAATAAGATCCAAACCATGACAGCAACCTGCACAGGGTCCTATCTAAGAAGTTTGTCTGGGAAAACAAGCTCGCAACTGCACATTCCAGAAAAGATGGCGAAATATTTAACAATAAGCAGGATAACCTAGTTTCACAAGCAAATCTCTTGCCATATCACTCTGACTAGTGTTGTAAGTAGTTTATTCCTTGCTAGATATCTTCACTTCAGTAGTTTGTACTAGGACTGGTAACTCTTGGTGTAAAGTTGGCTGTGAAACTATCTAGGGGCTCCCCACACCCTCAGCTGATACTTGAGCAGCTGCTAACAACCTGCTCCTGAAATGTTTCAGCCATATCACACTCTGGATTCCAGCAATAACTACTATATATATTGAGAGGGACAGAAGAGCAGGCCTCATCTTCTCAAGTAATTATAACATCATCAACAACAAAAGAATACACATGTAAATAAATAAAAATAAAATAAATAAACAGTACTGTGGCTTTTGGGAGAATGAGGGTTGTGGTGGGTAGAACTATTTTCTTACAGAACCCTCTGGTACTAGTGGCAATAATCTTAATCACAGTGTCTACAAGCTTGACATCTAATAGACAAAGTGACTGATACATTAGGCAACAACCACTCACCAGCCAATGTTATTCCGCCAAGGTATTCAACCACTTTTCCAGTCATACAGCGTTCACAATCATTGGTAAATGCAACCTGAACATTCTCTTCAAAGAGTCCTACGGCAAGACCTCTGTACCCTAGAGATTCCAATTCATCAAACTAAAATACAAAATAATATAACAACAACAATAAGGATAATCATAAAAATGAATCACCAAAAAATGCGAACCCTCTGCACTACAACGTATACACTATTATCTATTACAACAATCATTTCTACGACAAAAAAAGATCAGTTCGGTATACCTAAGCAGGTCAATATATACCTGGCCTGGCATCGAACTGTTGTACTTTAGTGTGCCAGAATTTTTTCTTTCGACTTAGTTTGCTCAAAAAAACTAGTCATCTTTTGGCTGTATGAAAATTAGATTTGCACTATGGGTAACACCCCCATTGTAATCATGTGAGCAAAGAATTTCTTACAACTAGGTGTAGGTTTACTTTTTGCTATGTAAAGTGCTGGAATAGGAGGTGATGGAACAGCTGGTAAGTGTTCAATACAACCTCAATATTTTCTTAACGTCTACTGTGTTCATGACAGGCAGCTATTTTCTAAATTTGTTGCTATGCGACAAATTGACTGACTGACAAAGCGTCTGGGTTAATTAAAATAAACTCACTAATTTTGAATTTTGGCGAAGATCTTCCCACCTGCCCTTTTCACCTCTCTAGGATTCATTGTAACTTCACCAGTATCATCACTGGAAGTGAATCCTGCCTTCTCGCTTGAATCCAACCTGCTGTAAAGTAAACTAGCTTCTTTATTGAAGAACCCGCTTCCTTACCACCTAAAGGGAAAGCATAATAAAATAAAATGACATTTTAATCAATACGAAACAAATTGAAAGAAAGGCAATACATTACAATACAACTTCTCAATCCAAGCACCCTAGAACCAGTGTGTATACATGTGTATGTGTGTGTGTGTGTGTGTGTGTGTAACTTTATAAAAAAAATTCCAGCTACCTTTTGGTAATATCATCCAGCCAGTGGTACTGCTACTGTTAGAATATACATACAAAATCACTGGGACACAAAACCATTGACAATTGAACTTTGGCCACACACGCATATACAAAATGTAGACTTGTTTGCATGCCGCTTACGCTTATAGAGTTCAACATAGTTAACAGGGTTAATGGAGGGAGTCAGGCAGGGGATGAGCACAGTGCAGGTGCCAAACGGATACCTCGTGGCTCAGACAATAATAAGCGCAGTTAAGCTGTCAGCGTCATCTAAGTTGTCTAAACAACAGGCTGGAGGGTGGGGCTCGGGCATCCCCAAACCACTAAAGGGAGGGGCACTAATCACGTGACATGTATGAACCCAATACATGCATGCAGCTAGCCTAGCTAGCCTGACTAAACTGCCTAGCCATTCTAAATACTACCCACCAATTAAATGTTGGTGGAGTGTGTACATGAAAATAGTTACTGTTACCAGTCATTCTACACTTCCATCCGTAAGATGGAATTTAACCCTCTCGGTCCTAAATTGTTTGTACACGCG